>OJBR01000412.1_pt1 | contig 19986 bp, 13 predicted proteins | sample 1591161 | NCBI WGS metagenome assembly OJBR01 (sample SAMN05416803, study PRJEB24817) | seawater metagenome | isolation source: Sea water | place: Canada:Atlantic | collected 2013-07
GATCTACACTATCCTCTTCGTCGGCAGCGTCAGATGTGTATAAGAGACAGGATAATAATTGATGATAGGATTACTTTAGTTAAGCCCTCCAAAACATTACATTTGAAACCTTTTACAAAAAACTTTTCAATTGAGTTCGTAGCAGCTAATCTAACTTCTTCTAACATTAGGTATTCATATAAATTAGAAGGATTTGACAAAGATTGGATCCCTTCAGACAGTAAACATCGAGTAGCGAGGTACACTAATTTATCTCCAGGAAACTATACATTACATATCCAGAGTACTACAGAAAACGGTGAAGAAAAGAGTGTTTCAATTGAAATAATATTAGCACCAGGGTTTTATCAAACATGGTGGTTTAAACTCCTTACCTTAATAAGTTTTTTCATTCTATTATTTTTATTTTATCGTTCTCGAATTAGAAAAATAGATCTTCGACGAAAACAATTAGAAACCTTAGTAGACATTAGAACTGTAGCATTAGAAAGTAAAACTAAAGAGGCAATTGAATCATATGAACTTCTGTTAGATACCCAAAACCAACTTGTTGAAATACGAAAGCAAGCGGTATTAGGGGGATTAGTCGCTGGTATTGCACACGAATTGAATACCCCTATAGGTACAGCTATAACCGCACATGGGCAGTTAGAATATGATCTTGAAGAATTGGAATCAGAATACACACAAGGTAAGTTAACTAAAAAAGGGGTTAATAGTAAGTTAGAAAGGCTTTCCCTTTGTGCTGGAATAATATCAAAAAGTTTACTGAGAACAGCATCACTCATAACAACATTTAAAAAGATATCAAATTCCAATAAAGAAATAGAAAATACAACTTTCCGTTTAGACCTTTTTTTATTTGAAGTTATTTCAACTTTAGAATCCACGATAACAAACTCTGGACACAAACTTGTAGTCGATATTCAAAACGATATCAATATAACGTCAAAGAAAGAAGCTTTTCATAGTATTTTAAAAGAACTAATCGATAACTCAATCAATCATGCATTTAACGGTGATATTAAAAATGGAGTCATTACAATACGTTTAAAGGCAATTGACTCAAATGTTACTCTTTCTATTTCTGATAATGGTCAAAGTATTGAATGCGAAAATCAATCAAAGATTTTCGATCCTTTTTTCACAACAAATAGAGGAGTAGGGGGCGTAGGGTTAGGTTTGCATATACTGTATAATATTGTTACTCAACAATTAAAAGGTAAAATTGAGTGTTTATCATCTGATAATGTAGGAACAGAATTCATTATTCTGTTTCCAGAAAAAAAACTTTAAAAAATATATTGACAACAGTTTCTATTTTTAAATTATTTTCTTTACTTTAACTATAAATGAAACAGCCCATAACTTCTAAGGGCAAAGTGCCCCGATATAGAATCATAGACTTTAATACTGATAATCATATTAATCTAATGTCCGCTTTGGTATTTTCTAATCAAATTAGAATTTTTGACTTTACAGGTCCCTGATGAAATTTAGAACAATTCTATTATCTAACGCAGGGCTGATTTTCATCGGTTTAAATGTCGCTAGGTAAGCCAAGGCTAAGGTCTTTTTTCGTATCTAAGAGAACATAAATTTGTCGAATTATTAGAACTAATTTAGGTCAGCAATGTGGCACTAGTTAATATCCAATATTTATCTATCGATGTCAGTTCCACTCTTTAAATTAGTGATTATAATTTAAAACCTGTTAACAATAATTGTATTGCCAAACCGACCAAAATTGAAAGAGAAAGCTAATACTGAAAATCCTTTTCGTTATCATTAAAAATGAATATTCAATAAATTGCGTATTAGCCTTTTTAAATTGAACAATCATTTTGATTCTCTATTAAAGCTTAAGCATGAGCTGCCCCAGCTCTTCATCGCCCCTTATTGTCAATTGCTCTGCTATGTCTTTTTTCACTGCTTTCGATTTATTTTGACTGAGCTTAAACCTACCTTCAAGGTGAGTAATCGTAATGCTAAAAATGGTAATCGCATTAAGCATTTTTTGAATAGCAGTTGCGGGTGCCTCTTCTATTGACCAGGGGTGATTCATGTTGTTTTTTGATAGGCGTCGTTCGAAGTAAGCGGTACTCGCAGCCATATATTGATATTTATCATCACTTTCTTTTATCTCATGGGCGATACCTGATACATGTACCTTGGCATAATTCCAAGTGGGTACGCTTTGCGCATGGCTATGTTGCTTAGAAATATCCCGTGGTGATATGTACGCATCTTCACCATGAAAAACTAATTGAAGGGCTACTGTTGATGAATGCTGTAGTACTTCGGCTAACGGGTGATGATTACTCACATGAGCCGTAAGCGTACTTCTTTCTAGTTGCTGTGTGTTCGTGCTAGCAGTCTTGATAGAAAAATGACAAGGAATATGACTGACGTCAATCTCTGATTTATGACTAAATAGTAATGTTGCTAAAGGGTTACTCTCAATAATGTCATGATAATGGCTAATGTTTTCCTCACTTGCTTGAAAATGCTTAGCAGGGTACATAACTGAATTCCTCTGGGTTTTTTCCTGTGCTTAACAAGTGCTGTTTTACCTGATGCCATTCATCATCAATGATGCTAAATAATGCGGTGTTTCGATAATCACCATTGGGTGCTCGGCGATGTTTTCTTAAAACACCTTCAAAGTGCCCACCAATACGGGTAATCGCTTGTCGAGATTGTTGATTATCTTCATGAGTACAGATTTCAACACGCGCCATGCCCAAGTGCTCAAAGGCATGTTTTAGCATCAAGTATTTTGCATGAGAGTTAACGTAACTTCGTTGGAATTCAGGGCTGATAAAGGTATGACCAATCTCAATGCTCTTATCTTTATCATTACATCGAAACAAACGTGTTGAACCAATTATTTTGTTGGTTCTTTTATCGATGGTGACAAAGGCGATCTGTAAACCTTGCGTCATTTCATCAATTGCTTCTTTCATCCATGACGTTGCAATCTCTGTATTTTGACAGCGATTTATTGGCATATGCTGCCATACTTGTGGGTGATTTCCTGCCGATAAAAAACCTGTTAAGTGTTGTAAATTCATCGGTTCTAATTTTAGTAAACTGGTTTCTAACGTGGTTGGCTTTAGTTTTGGTTGTAGCATAGGTTACTCCATAAAAGGTTAGGTAATAGTTGTTATTATGATTGGTTTTGGTATAACCACTACAACCAGATATCTAAAACTTGGTATACCAAATTGAAAGCATTAACCCTGAAAGTAGTGTATGAAAACTCGGTTCCTAATAAACCATCAGTGAAACAAGCAAAGTATTTGGTGATTGCTGATGCTTTGAGAAAGGCGATTAGAGAAAGGCAGATTGCGCCGACAGAAGCATTACCTTCTACGCGAAAACTTGCTCAGCAGTTATCGGTAAACCGCCATACTATTATGGCGGCATTGGCTGAGTTAGTAGCGCAAGGCTGGGTTGAAGCAAGAGAACGTTCAGGTTATCGAGTAGTCGAAAATCTGCCGATCCAAGGCAGTCGTACAATAAATAAAATGGCGAAAACACCGCAAAATTTCGACTGGAAATTTAGAGTTAAACAAACCTTCGCTACAACGCCAAAAGTTAAAGCGAGCCAATATCCTTATAACTTCTCTGGTGGTCAGCCTGATATTAGGAAATTTCCTTTTACTGAATTCAAGAGCCACTTTTCACAAACATGTCAGCATCCTAATATTGATAATTTAAGTTACGGTGATAGTCGTGGAGAAGCTGAACTTATTGAAGAAATAGCCAGATATTTACGACGCGTTCGCTCGATTACCGATAAAGAATTGATGATTTGCAATGGCTCACAAGAAGCCTTGTATATTATTTCACAGTTACTGCTACAGCCCGGAGATAAAGTTGCGGTTGAACAATTAGGTTACCCGCCTGCTTGGTCTGCTTTTGAGCGCACAGGCGCGACTTTAATTGCGGTTAAACAAGATGAGCGGGGCATAGACCCTGAGCATTTAGCGCAAGTATTTGCTCAAGGTAAGGTCAAGTTACTTTACCTTACGCCGTTACATCAATACCCAACGACTGTCTCTTTAGATATCTCTAGGCGTATGCAAATTTATCAATTAGCGGTGCAATATGGAGTTGCCATTGTAGAAGATGATTATGATCACGAGTTTCATTATGATAGCCAGCCGACTGCACCCATGGCTGCGGATGATCCCGCCGGTTTGGTTATCTATATCTCTACTTTTTCAAAGCTGATGTTTGGCGGCGCACGTATTGGCTATGTTGTGGCAAACAATAGCTTAATTGAGCAAGTGGCAGCTTATAAAATGGTGATGAACCATAAGTGTAATGTCTTAGTTCAACAAGCAGTGGCTAAGTGGATGCAGCAAGGGGGCTTTGAAGCACACTTGCGCCGTATGACCCGTTTATATCAAAAGCGTCGTGATTTTATGGTTCAACAGCTAAGATCTTTTCAAAAACAAGGCCTGCCAATACTTTTTGAAGTTCCTGCTGGCGGTATGGCAATATGGCTAGATACCGGTAAGTCGATTGTTGGGTTAAAAGAGAAGTTACTATCACAGCGAGTGTACTTACAAACTGAAGTAGAATTCAGTAGATTTAAAGCGTTACCGGATGAGTTTACTCATAGCTTAACGAGTAACTTAGCGAATAACTTGGCAGATAATTTACCAAGCCATTTACCTAAGAAAGAATACCGCTTTATCCGGTTAGGATTTGCGGCAATGAACGAAACAGAAGTCACCCAAGGATTAGCCATTGTAATGAAGACTTTATACCACTTAGACGGTTAATTAGTTAACTAACTAATTAAGCTAACTAATGAGTAGTTTAAACAGTGAGATAAAGTTAAGAGGAGTGAGTTGAGATAATAGTGAAGTCACAGCCCTAACTTATTTCAACATCACTCCAGAGTAATAGGAAAACGCTAAACTTAATGTGTGTGTAACGCTTGAGTATTCTGGCTGACTGAAAACCCTTGATTTATCATCGCCGCTAAAAATGGCGTTGATTCGTTATCGCCAACATCAGCATAATCAGTACTTTGATAACGTGAATACTGAGTAAAAAGTGCTGCGATTTGTTCGACGGTGCCTTGATAATTTGTTAATGACCATTGGCGAGTCAAACTTGCGCTTTTGAGTTCAAAGAATTTCACTAACTCAAGGTTAGGCAGCCAGACTAGTTGATAGGTTGAGGTTGTGGTTTTATGGATATAATGCTGTTCTAATTGACAACCTGAATTTTTTTGCTCAACCAGCTGCATTTTATTAAGATCTGGTATTGCCACTAAGTTAAAAATATCTTGCCACTTTGGCTGATATCTTAATTCATTTGATTGGTACTCAATGGTGTGTTGGTATTGCTCAAAAGCTCTGTTTAACGATAAACGCTTGCCATTATGCGACCAAATATCATTAACGCCTTGGTTAAGGTCTCGCTGCAAAACTCTATTATTGTATCGGTGCAATTCAAATAACTGTGTTTTTTTAGCTGTCGTTTGTTGCCCTACATTATTCGTTTTCTGTTGGTTAAAGTCATAATAAGCACTAAGTACCTTAGGTAATATTTTGCACTCATTGGCAGCACTGCTGGCTGATATCGTTACCCCTAATATCGTAAATAGTAGCAAGGGTAATTGTGATAAAGAGAAAATTTTCATACTAAGATTACTCTCATAATTGATGTGAGATGGTTAAAAAATATAAAGTAAAGTGAGTTAGAGGAAATTAAAGGAAGCTGCCTATTTGGTATAAAATACGGCAACTTCCTTTGGTACCTCTTCTCAATAGCTTACTTTTAAATGTGCAGCTTAAAGGCCGATTAGTTCATTGCCTTTTCAGCTTGTTTGACTAAGTCAGCGGCATAATCCATTACATGGAAAATAACACTTTGCTCATTTGTACCGGTAACTAAGTGAGCGCCTGGCCCCATTGCATAAATACCGACATCTTCACCTGCATGAGTTTCTGAGCCTCTTGGTACCAGAGATTCTTGATGGAAACCAGCTGAGTTAGTATCAACCAGAGTGAGATCCTGACGTCCTGTTATCGCATCACCGTTATATCCTTCATCGGCATCAGTTTCTGAGCCTAAATCTCTAAAACCTTTACCATTGGTATAACCTAATGTGGTGTAAGGCAAGCCATCTTTCGCTAGGCTTGGTTCAGTTTTTCCTACACTCACGACCTTGCCTAGAATTGGATTACCACGTTTTGGATAACCTGCCATGGTAAATACATGACTATGATCGGCAGTAACAATAATCAAGGTTTCTTCAGGGTCAGTGTTTTCAACAGCGGCTTGTACTGCATCAGCGAAAGCTATGGTATCGGTCAATGCCCCGTGTGCACTTCCTGCATGATGACCATGATCTATTCGACCTGCTTCAACCATTAAGAAATAACCTTCTTTGTTATTATCAAGTATATCAATAGCTTTGTCGGTCATTTCACGTAAAGAAGGTTCACCCGAAATATCATTTTTTCGGTCGGCTTCGTATTGCATATGTGATTCATTAAATAATCCGAATAAACGTTGCGTTGTATCGGCATCGACGGCATCAAAACCAGCTTGGTCAATGACGAAACTACCTGTTGGATATTGTGTTTTCCATTCAGCGGTTAAGTCTCGACCATCGGTTCTATCACCTTCGATAGTACTTGTTGCATCAGCGGTATTGTAGGCAGCATCTTTTGGCAAAAAGTGACGTCTTCCGCCACCTAAGACAACATCAATACCATCAACATCGGTACCGGAAAAACGGCTCTCAATATCACTTTCAAAGCTGATAAGTTGCGACGCTATATCAACACAGCCAGCCGCAATAGCTTCTGCAGACATATCTGAAATATCTTCCCAATTTCTCTCTGCCGATTTAGCATAGGTTGCTGCGGGGGTTGCATGAGTAATACGCGCTGTTGAAATAATGCCCGTTGATTTTCCGGCAATCTCAGCTAGTTCTAATGCAGTGACTAGCTCATTGCCTGATGCGGTAGCGCAATCGCCACGACTCACTGCTTCAGCAACACCAATAACACCAGCATCAGTTTTAACACCTGACATCATCGCTGTCATCGTGCCGGCAGAGTCAGGCGTTTGTGCATCAACATTATAGGTTTTAGCAAAACCAGAATAAGGAAATTTATCAAAACTTAACTCGTGTTCTTCACCTAACTTACCTAATTGTTGGCCTGCTAATATCCGTGCAGCGGTAACGGTTGATAAACCCATACCATCACCGACAAATAAAATGACATTTTTTGCTTTACCGCGAGCATTAACCAAAGATTTAGCATTTAACTGTGCTTGGCCTAAGATATTTTGTCCTTGTTCATACCAAAGGTTATTGGTCGTCGCAGTCAGTGATGAGCCCTGCATTTGAGTCACTGTTGGTTTACAAACAAATTCTGTTGTTGTAATTTCTGCAGCGTCCAGTATACCTGAGCTATTGCTATCTAAGCCTGAATCGATTTGCACACCACCATTAAGACATTGTTCATGACCAACATTGACTAACGTTTGACTGAGTAAGCTGCTTGAACCTTGCGCACCATTTGTACCGTCGTTGCCATTGCAACCAGCTAACGCGACTAACACGGCTAATGAGGTTAATTTTAATGTTATATTTAATGTTTTATTTGATTTTTTATTTAAGGCTTTCATTGTTAATTCCTTTCGATTAGCAAGTTACTGAGCAATTAAGCCAAGAGATTTATTGATGATGTGAAAAACAACACTTTGCTCGATAACACCTTGTGCCAAATGAGCACCAGGGCCAGAAGCGTGTAAGCTGATATCTTCACCTGCATGAGTTTCAGAACCTAGTGGAATAGCTGCTTCTTGATGGAAGCCTGTTGAAGTTGTATCAACAGTTGTTAAGTCTTGACGGCCAGCAACGGCATCATCGTTATAAGAAAGGTCGGCATTGGTTTCATCAACTAAATTTCTAAAGCCTTTACCGTTGGTATAACCTAAGGTGGTGTATGGCATGTCGTCGTCAGCCAGTGCTGGCTCAGTGTCACCAACATTAACTACTTTGCCTAATATCGGATTGCCACGTTTTGGATAACCTGCAATGGTAAATACATGACTATGATCCGCCGTCACTAATATTAAGGTTTCTTCGGGGTTAGTATTGTTAATCGCCGCTTGTACTGCATTTGAAAACTCTATGGTATCGGTTAATGCATTGTAGGCAGAGCCAGCATGATGTCCGTGATCAATACGTCCAGATTCGACCACAAGAAAATAACCTTTGTCATTGTTATCTAAAATATCAATGGCTTTGCTAGTTAATTGAGTTAATGAAGGTTCACCAGCAGTATCATTTTTACGGTCGGCTTCGTATTGCATATGAGATTCATTGAACAGTCCTAATACGCGCTCAGTGTTAGTGGCATCAATAGCATCAAAACCTGCTTGGTCGATAATATATTTACCGTTTTCATATTGTGCTTGCCACTTGGCAGTAAGGTCGACACCATCAGTGCGGTCGCCCTCAATTGCACTATTGGCATCAGCACTGTTGTAACTTTCATCTTTTGGTAGGAAGTGTCTACGACCGCCACCAAAGGCAACTTCAATACCATCAACATCAATGCCAGGGAAACGCTGTTCTAAGTTTTTCTCAAAATCAATAAGCTGTGTTGCAATATCAACACAACCAGCTGTTACCGCCGCTTCAGGCATATCAGAGATATCTTCCCAGTTACGATCTGCAGACTTTGCGTAGGTTGCTGCAGGTGTTGCGTGGGTTATACGCGCCGTTGAAATAATTCCCGTTGATAAACCCTTAATTTCTGCAGCTTCGAGTGAAGTCACTAACTCATTACCTGCAACTGTAGAGCAATCACCTCGAGCTATATCTTCATCAACTCCAATAACGCCGACATCTGTTTTCACGCCTGACATCATTGCTGTCATGGTGCCAGCAGAATCAGGCGTTTGAGCATCGACATTGTAGGTTTTGACTTGGGCTGAATAAGGAAAAGTTTCAAAACTCAAGTAACCTTCTTCACCTGATTTACCTTCATTTTGTCCGGCTAAAATTCGCGCTGCAGTTAAGGTTGATAACCCCATACCGTCACCGACAAATAAAATAACGTTTTTTGCTTTATTACGTGGCGTTAGTTTAGTTTTAGCAATAACAGCTTGCTCGCCATCGGCAAACCACTGACTGTCTTTTTGCACGTCAGGTAAAACGCCGGCAACAGCGACGCTAGAGAGTAAAAATGATGACAAAGCTGAAAGTGAAACCCACATTGAGTTCATAGTGCTTCCTTTGTTTTTAATTTAAGGTTAGAAGTTAAGAAGTTAATGCACATGCATTAACAGCCTCAGTATCCTAGTGATTAAAAATGACAGTTTGGTAAAGTAAAGATGAATGAACGATGAAGGATTTGTAACAGCATTGTGACAAGGTATTAGAGGTACTTTACTCAATAGCTCAATTAGAGCGCTTGCGGAGGACACAGGAGGTAACAAATTCACCTTGCTATTACGGCTAATTTACGAGATAAACACCCTCAATATTTTATTTAATTGATAACTTTAAAAAATAATAGAGAGTTAAGTGTTAGCAGAAATTTTAGTTGGGCCAATATTACGACGTTTAACATCACAACAATTAGTGCTGTGGTGGCTTAGTCCATTTGAGTGCCGTGGAGAATTTTGCTGTTACTTAAGTAACGATAGCTCAGCTGATGACAGTTTCATTAGTACTGAGGATACAAATACTTCAACTATAAAAACTTCGGCCACAAATAAATTAATCTTTAGTGCAGCAATTGATGAAGATAATTTAACGACTTTTCGTGTTGGTGAAAAAGCGGTTGTTCACTTGTTGGATGTGAGTATTAACTTACCGGTTGATACCTATATAGAGTATGACTTACGACTTTTAAATTCAAACGCTAGCTTTGACTGCAAAGACAATAATGCTCAAAGCGGTATCGCTATTAGCGCTGAAGGAAATAGTAAATGTCTAGCTGATATTATTCCTCATTTAGCCTATGGCAATAAGAGTCGCCCCTCCTTTATTATCCAAGAAAATATAAATAATTTACTTCATGGCTCTTGTCGTAATCCACATCACAAGAGCCCAGATAGCTTATTGGCAGGCGATAAATTAGTTGGCCAAACCTTGTCAGATGTTGAGAGAAGGCCGGCGCTGTTGATGATGTCTGGTGATCAAATTTATGCTGATCATGTTGCCGGTGTGACACTTCATGCTATTCACCAAGTGATCGCGTTATTAGGATTAAATGATGAAAGTTTTAGTGACGAAAGTTTAGCTCAACAAGGCATTACTTGTGGTAGTGAGCTTTATCAGTTTAGCGAACAATACTTTCAACGGGAGTTACTATTACCTAAAAGTGCTTCACCAGCAGCTTGGTTTAGACGCGCTTTTTTTACATTCAATAAGCAAGAGCCCATTTTTACTTCTACTTATGCTCATAATCATCTGATGACATTTGCTGAGAATATGGCGATGTATTTTTTAATGTGGTCTCCTACTTTATGGCAGAAGGTGACATTGGAAGGTTTTAATGTCCCTGATAAATACCAAGCGATTCATCAGCAAGAATCAGCTGCTATTAAAGACTTTGTTAGTGGTTTAGGCAAAGTACAGCGCTTACTTGCTCATACGCCAACCTATATGATTTTTGATGATCATGATGTTACCGATGATTGGAATTTATCGGCAGCATGGGAGCAAGCTGCTTATCAAGACCCGTTGGCAAAACGCATTATCGGTAATAGTTTGTTTGCTTATTGGTTATGCCAAGGCTGGGGTAACGATCCTAAACAATTTGAAGGGGATTTTTATAATGTTGCTAATGAGTACCAAGTAGCTAATGCTAATCAAAAAGAACCAAATTCAGCGCAACAAAGCGATGATTCACAAGGATTAAGTTCGCAAGCCTCATGCTCGCAAGGCTTATGTTCGCAAGACAAGTTTATTGACTATCTATTGAAGTTCTCCCATTGGCAATACACCCTTGATAGTCAGCCTAAGTTAGTGGTGCTTGATAGTCGAACACGTCGTTGGCGCTCAGAGCAAGCGTTAGGTGACCCTTCAGGGCTAATGGATTGGGAAGCTTTATGTGAATTACAACAAGAATTAATAGGTCATAACGCTATCTTATTGGTATCTCCAGCGCCTATTTTTGGTGTTAAGGTTATTGAAACTATTCAGCGTATTGCTACTTTAGCAGGTCAACCATTAGCGGTAGATGCTGAAAACTGGATGACGCATCCAGGCGCTGCGAGTACTTTGTTAAACATTTTCAAACACCCTAAAACACCAGAGCATTTTGTTATTCTGTCAGGCGATGTACATTATTCTTTTGTTTATGATGTTGAATTGCGGTTTCGCCACCATTCACCTCATATTTGGCAAATCACTTCCAGTGGTATTAAAAACCAATTTCCTCAACCGCTCATTGGTTTATTTGATCGAATGAATCGTTGGTTTTATGGCCCTTATTCACCGCTTAATTTATTTACAAAACGTCGCTCTATGCGTATTAAAGGACGTAAATTAATGGTTGATGAGCAAGAGCAAAAATTGAAATTAGGTCACCAACGTCTGCAACCTAAAAGTGGCTTGGGTTATTTAGAGCTACATGATGATGGCTCGCCACATTTAATCGCAGACTTACATTGTGATGGCAGTAAAACTGTTTTTATAGAAACTAGTGAAGAGCTACTTCCTTAGTGTTTTTTCTTTACCGGTAACATACGTGTTAGCGTGTCATCTTTTTGAATGTAATGATGCACTAACGCTGCTACGGCATGAAAAGCAATCAGATAATAACCCCATGAGCCAATCTCTTTGTGCCAGCCTTCTAATACTTTGCCAAAATCTTTATCGTAGGGGATAAGCGCGGGTAACTCTAAGCCGAAAAAAGGAATGACTTTACCTTTTGCACTGAGCACAAACCAGCCAAAAATTGGCATGGCAATCATGAAAAAATAAAGTGCCAAATGCGCAATATGGGCGCCCCTAGCTTGAAGAGTTGAAAGTGGTGGGGTTATTTGAGGAATAACTTGCACACTACGTAAATAGAGTCGTGCACAGACTAAAATAAATACCGATAAACCGAGCATGAAATGCCACATCTTGAAGAGGTCGCGCAGTTCAGTACCTTTTTCAAAAAACACTCTGCCTTCAATACTGGCAAAAACAAAAATCATTAAAACCACCATTAACCAATGCAGTTTAATTGAAAGTGAACCATAGTGATTTTGAGTGTTTTTCCAAGTCATGATCAGTTCCTTATTTACCTACTTTTGGGGACAAAGGTGCTCGCCAGGTCGGCAATATCATCAACACTTTTTGCCAATTGTTCCATTTGTTCGGCGACATTGTCTGTTTGCTGCCAAGTCGATTCGGTGTTTTGTGCAATATCCGTTAAGTGGCTATTTATTTCATGAGACACACAAGATTGCTCTTCAGCTGCTGTGGCTATTTGCGTTGCCGCTTGGTTAATATTTTGCATTTTTTCGACAACTGAATTAATTTGCTGATGGGACGCCTGAGCACTATCAACACAGAACTGCGCTTCATCCTTATTTTTATTCATCAAAGCAACCCATTCTTCTATGGTATTAAGCATAATGGTTAAGCGTTGATGAATTTTTACGGCAGAGTCTTGAGTACGTGAAGATAAGTTTCGTACCTCATCGGCAACGACGGCAAAACCTCGACCGTGTTCACCGGCACGTGCGGCTTCAATCGCTGCATTTAATGCTAATAAGTTTGTTTGGTCAGCAATTGATTGAATCTCTTCCATCAAGGCTCCGACATTATTCGCTGACTGCGTTAAGCTATCAGCTGAACTCGATGCACTTTCTACCGATTGTGCTAAATGGCTTATTTTGTCACTAGTTTCATAAATGCTTTGCTGAGATTGCTCACAGTGTTCGAAAGTTATCTCTAATTCGCTGGCAACATTAACCGTGTTTTGGGCAATATCTTGCGTAGAACCCTGCATTTGACTCATTGCAGTACTGAGTTGTTCTAAATCATTTTTCTGCTGGGCTAATGTTGTTCTAGTATCTGTTAAACCTTGACTTACTTTTGCCATAACGGCTTTTATTGGTTTAGCAGCGTCAAGCGTACGCTCAATAATGGCTTTAATTTTGGTTTTTAATAATAAGAAATTAAAATCAAAAACACTGGCGGTGCCTTTGCCGAAATACACTTTACGAGATACTGAGTCAAATACGCTTTGCATGCGTTGGGCCCGCATAGCGGTCGGAATGATATCAGACCAAAAAACAAGAACGGGTGTTATGGCGCTTAGTCCAGCAACGATGGAAGCAAACAAGCCAAGCTGAGTAAAAATAAAGCCTTGCGCGACAATGGACAGAAGAACTAGAAAAGCAAACTTGTGGTTTTTGGTAAACTCAAAGGTTGCCCAGCTGTTGTTCTTATTAAGTGCTTGATAAATTTGTTCAGCATTGTTCGCAAGGGAAGGGTCAGCGATGGAGCTGATGCATTGAAAGCCTGTTATTTGATTTTGACTGTATTGCGGAGTAATAAAAACATCCAACCAAATTTTGTTACCTGTTTTGCTTTTTAGTTGCAATATACCATGCCAAGAAAAGCCTTTTGCTAAGGTTTCTGATAGCTCATCAAGTACAACTTTAGGCATTTGTTCATGAGTTAAACTGCGAGTATCAGTATTGAGTAATTCACTTTCTTGGTAGCCAGTTGTTTGGCAGTATGCCTGATTTACATAGGTATAATTACCCTTCAAGTCGGTAACAGTAATTAATTGTTTCATAGTAGATGACATAGTTTGCACAACTTAAGTGATTTGATAATAACATTGATAAAACGTTATTGTTTTGATCTATATCGGCAGCAGAGAGTGAACTTTAATAAATTTTGAGTAAACTATATAAGTTATACCTGCTACCAATCAAGATGTAGGTCTCAGAGTGCTTGAATCATTTCAATTCAAGGCGCTGTGATGAAATAATGGTTATTCAGGAGGATTGCTCCTGCACTCTCTAATAACACCATCCGTGTAGCGTCATTATAATTCACAGCAACGATGAAGTGATTTTGCTCAAGCGCTTGTTCGACGCAGTATAAAGTCACTTAAATTCCCACTGAAAACCTGCACTTGAATGGAAACGGTTATAGACCAATTATTTATTAAAGCGTCTTATATTAATGAGCGTTAGAGTTTTCTAACTTAATTAACTTAGCAAGTATTTGCTTAAGTAGCTCACCACCCATTTGATTACTCTCTAGACCATTCTTATTACCAAAACTGCCTAATTGAATATTTTTAAACTGCTTGGTTTGTGTTTTATTATCATGAATAACGCTCAGGGTTAACTCATCAATGATCACTGAGCTTATTTTTACGCGTGTTATTGCTTTTCCTAAAAGGCGTTTTTTCTGCTTAGCTTCGTTAGAAGCAATAATCGCTTGGTTGTTTTCAACTGTTTTTTCATTTGGCTTAGTATTTAACGCTTCTAGTGCCAATTGTTCGCTTCGTTCAGGATACCTTTTTGCATAGAGCTCGGCACTTATCTGTGGGTATAAAGCGGGGTAGTCCGTTGCTAGTTTAGTATTCACTTGGTCGAGTAAAACCTCCAAATTAGTTTTACCTGAGTCACTTTTTCTAATCACCTCAGACCAAGCTTTTAGACTGCCTAGGCGGAGTTCTTCTACGTGAACGATAGTGGTTGTTTTCTTCTGTATGCTAGGTGAATCAAGTTGGCGAGTGGGGACTTTTGCCAGTTGTGCATTAATATTCTCTGCTTTCAATAGTAAGGGCTGAGTTGAGCCGTCAATATTACTTAACGAAAAGTCAGTAAAGTGAGTGATACCAGTAGTATCTGAGTAGCTGGCACTAAGTAGCTTTGCTTCTTGAGAACTATAGTAGTTACTCTGCAAAATGACTTGGCTTTTTAGGTAATCATTTAAAGAACTATTCGCGAGATACCATAACATGGTGCTAAAAAATAATAATAGGGCAAAGGCTAGTACGGCTAATTTGTTCAAGGAGTTATCTCGGTTGCATTAATTTGCGTTAAGTGGTTAATATTTTAAGCTAAGTTACCGTCTAGGTAAATGCTATTAACTAGGCTATAGGTTATAGTAATTGTGTACAAATATACTCAAACCACATGAAGCTACATCTTAGTGTAGTTTGGGTATATACGCTTCATACTTCGCTATCAATATGCTATTAGAGAATTTTATGCCAAATAAGTCTGTGCCTACAGCGCCTGCAAGTACTCCATCCTTCACCAGCCGTTTACCCTTATTCGTTATCGTTGCCATTCTAGTAGCCTTAATTGCTTATTTGCAATGGCCAGAAGCTACGAAAGAAAAAAGTACATTCAAGCGTGTAGTGGCGGTGAAAATGGTGCCGGTATTACTGACTGAATTTATTGAAAGTGTAGAAGCTGTCGGTACAGCCAGAGCAAATGAGCAAGTTGTTATTACCAGTAAATATTCAGATCTTGTTGATGAAATCTATTTTGATGATGGTCAGCGAGTTAACAAAGGTGCTGTGTTAGTTAAGTTGAATAATCAAGAAGAACTGGCAAAAGTCAGTGAATTAGAAGCTAACTTGTCAGAATCAAAGGCGCATTTAAAGCGACTAACTGAGCTACTTTCTAGTCGAGCTACTTCAAAGTCTCTCGTTGAGCAACAAGAAGCAAAAACTAAGGCAATTGAAGCGCAGCTTATGAGTGCGCGCACTAAATTAAATGATTTAACTATTCGTGCGCCATTTGCGGGTGTCTTGGGTTTTCGTGAGGCAAGTAAAGGTGCTTATATTGATGCCGGTGATGTCATTACTAGTTTAGATGATTTGAGTGTTATTAAAGTAGATTTTTACTTACCGGAACGTTTACTAACTGATATCCATGTTGGTCAACAAGTAAGTGCAGTGAATACTGCTTATGGGGATAAAGAGTTTATTGGTAAAATTACTGCTATTGATAGTCGAATTGACTCAAGTACACGAAGTATCAAAGCGCGTGCGACTATTAGTAATAAAGCCTTGAAACTTCACCCAGGCATGCTGCTCAATATTAGTGTGTTATTGCAGGTAGAGAATATATTACAGTTACCTGAGAGCAGTATCATTCCAATTGAAGATACCCATTATGTTTTTGTGGAAAGTGAAGGGAAAGCAATACGAAAAGCAATCAAAATTGGCCGACGCCACCCCGGAGTAGTGGAAGTTCTATCAGGTTTAGTTGAAGGTGAACATGTTGTGGTTGAAGGTGCACTTAAACTACGCGATGGATCTGCGGTAAGTATTATTGACCAAATTGCTGATGAAGCAGAAAAGCAAACTAAGTCAGCTAGCGAAAACACCAAGAAAACACCCGCTGAAAACGGGAGCAAAACCTAGTGATCCTCTCTGATTTATCGGTTAAAAGACCTGTTTTTGCTACGGTATTAAATTTACTGATTATAACGTTTGGCATTGTTGCTTTTTTAATGTTGCCGTTACGGGAATACCCGGACATTGACCCGCCGATAGTGAATATAAGTACCTCATATCCAGGGGCTTCTGCTGCTATTGTTGAAACAAAAATCACTCAATTATTGGAAGATAGAATTAGCGGCATTGAAGGGGTTAAAACTATTAACTCTAATAGTCGTGTTGGTCGCTCAAGTATTACCATTGAGTTTAATTTAGACCGTGACATTGATGCTGCTACCAATGATGTGCGCGATCGTATCTCTCGAGCATTGAATAATTTACCTGAGCAGTCTGATCCGCCAGAAGTCTCTAAAGCGAATGACGATGAAAGCGTGATTGTTTGGTTCGTTTTACAAAGTGAAACTATGAGTACGTTAGCGCTTACTGATTACGCTAATCGTTATATTGTTGACCGTTTTGCTGTAGTTGATGGTGTTGCTCGTGTACGTGTTGGTGGTGGCCGAACCTACGCCATGAAAATTCGCCTGAACCGTGCTTCTATGGCTGCGCGAGATATTACCGTACAAGATATTGAAAGAACCTTACGCGATGAGAATGTTGAGTTGCCAGCAGGGCGCATAGAGTCGATTGATAGAGATTTCTCCATTCGCGTTGAACGCAGTTATTTAACTGAGCAAGACTTTGCCAATATGGTTGTTGATCATTCTGAGAGTAAATCAGTGGTACGATTAGGCGATGTTGCTGAAGTTTTCATTGGTGCGCAAGATGATGAAAACATGTTTCGTGGTAATGGTAGAAATATGGTGGGATTGGGCGTAATCAAACAATCAAAAGCCAATACGTTGGACGTGGTCAAAACAGCTAGAAAAGAAATGATCGCTATTCGTGATTCTCTCCCTGTGGGAACAACGATCACTAATAGTTATGATAGTTCGGTCTTTATTCAAGGTTCTATCGATGAGGTGTATAACACCTTAATTATTGCCATGTTAATGGTAGTGTTAGTTATCTTTTTATTCCTTGGTAATGTTCGCGCCACCTTAATTCCTGCTGTTACTGTGCCTGTTGCCTTAGTTGGTTCAATGATGGCACTCTCTTGGTTCGGTTTTTCCATTAACTTGCTCACGTTATTAGCTTTAGTGTTAGCCATTGGTCTTGTTGTTGATGATGCTATTGTGGTACTTGAAAATATTTATCGTCGAATTGAAAAAGGTCAAACGCCATTAATGGCTGCTTACGAAGGGGGTAGGGAAGTAGCCTTTGCGGTTATTGCCACCACGTTAGTATTAGTTGCTGTATTCGTACCTTTGGTCTTTTTATCTGGCAATATGGGACGGTTATTTACCGAATTTGCCATTGCTATTGCTGCTGCTGTGGTTTTTTCAAGTCTGACAGCTTTATCACTTACCCCCATGATGTGCTCAAAAATGCTAAAACATAGAGAGCGAAGCTCTTCATTTGGTCAAAAGCTTGATCGTGCTTTTGCTCGCTTTGAAGCGGCTTATGGTCGAGCTTTAGCAAGTAGTATTCATCAGCCATTGTTAATTGTTCTGGTATTGGGTTTATCGTTAGCGGCAGTATTTTTATTATTTAATAAATTACCTTCTGAATACACACCCAAGGAAGATCGCGGGAATTTCTTTTTAATTATGCAAGGCGCTGAGGGTGCTAGTTATGAGAGTAACGTTAAAAATATGCATAAAATTGAAGAAAAGCTTCTAGGTTACCAAGCTGAAGGGGAATTAGATCGAGTATTAGTCCGTGTTCCTGGCTTTGGTGGTAGTGGTGGTATTGCCATTGTTGGTTTACCTGAGTGGGATAAACGTAGTATTGATACCTTTAGTTTTATCAATAAAATAAACCGTGATGTGCAAAGTGTTACCGATGTACGTGCTTTTGCTATTATGCGCCGTGGTATTGGTGGTGGCGGTGGCAGTAACGCCCCTGTGTCATTTGTTTTACAGGGCAATACTTTTGAAGAGCTAGCGCAATGGCGTGATATTTTGATCACAGAAGCACAAAAAAATCCTAACCTGTCAAATATTAATAGTGATTATAAAGAAACCTATCCGCAGCTATTAGTGCAAATAGATCGTGAACGAGCTTATGATTTAGGCGTGCCTGTAGGTGACATAGCGCAGACTTTAGAGACCATGTTAGGGCAGCGTCGTGTTACATCATTTGTAGATCGCGGTGAAGAATACGATGTGATTGTTGAAGGAGATGAAAAGCAATTCCAGAGCCCAACGGATATCGATAATCTCTATGTTCGCTCTAGAACGACAGACAAACTAATTCCATTAGCTAACCTGCTAAATATTGGTGAAAATGCGACTTCCTCTAGACTGAATCGTTATAATCGCTTACGTAGCATAACGGTTACGGCAAACTTAGCCGACGGTTATGCCCTAGGTGATGCGTTAGATTTTTTGGTTGATGTCACTAAAAATAAACTGCCGGAACATGTGCAAGTTGATTATAAAGGTGAGTCGTTATTACTTAAAGAGTCAGGTAATTCTATCTTGTTCGTATTCTTACTGGCGCTATTAATCACCTACTTGGTGTTAGCGGCGCAGTTCGAAAGTTTTATTCATCCTTTTGTTATATTACTTACCGTACCCTTGGCGCTGGTTGGAGCCCTTGCTGGTTTAGAGCTTATGGGTATGAGCTTAAATATTTATAGCCAAATTGGTATTGTAATGTTAATTGGTTTAGCTGCAAAAAATGGTATTCTAATTGTTGAATTTGCAAATCAATTACGTGATAGAGGTATTGCTTTTGAAGAGGCGTTAATTAGTGCTGCACAGCAAAGATTACGTCCAATAGTTATGACTACATTTACTACGGTCACGAGTGCCATACCTTTAGTGTTGGCCGTTGGCCCCGGCGCTGAAAGTCGTATGGTTATTGGTGTAGTTATTTTTGCTGGCGTATCATTAACAAGTATATTTACCTTGTTCATAGTGCCTGGTGCCTATTATTGGTTATGTCGTAATACCGGTTCACCGCAAGCTATTGCCAATGAAATTGAAAAGGCTGAGCAACTAGGCGTGTCAGAATCTAGTCTTTAGATATAATTGACCTAGCTAAGTATTAGATAGGTATTAGTTAATAACTAGTTATTCATGATATTTAGTAAGTAAATCTATATGTAAATTAAAAAGCCCTAGTGACTCTCGTCTGCTAGGGCTTTTTTATGTGTGCGTCGATACTGTTGTGAACGCGCTTTGTCAAAATGCTATTGATTATTGAACCGCTAATATCAACTGATTACTATCAATGGCTAGTTTCAATAATTAATATTTGTGATTGAAACTTATACCAAGTTGATTAAGTTATTTCCCACTCAGCGAGAGTTAAAAGGCTCAAAGGTAAGGCATTGATTGAAGAGAATAGTTATTCTATTGTCAAAATCAATAACGCAGCATGTGAGCCTTTACCTTTTATTAGGTACTCGCCCTTTGGGAGCTCATTAGCAAACTAATAACATCACAGAATTAATGAAATATAGAATAACTATGTTTAAAAAATTTCACTTGTTCTAAGCTCG
>OJBR01000413.1_pt1 | contig 19945 bp, 13 predicted proteins | sample 1591161 | NCBI WGS metagenome assembly OJBR01 (sample SAMN05416803, study PRJEB24817) | seawater metagenome | isolation source: Sea water | place: Canada:Atlantic | collected 2013-07
ATCTACACTATCCTCTTCGTCGGCAGCGTCAGATGTGTATAAGAGACAGTTATTAACTTGAGTAGTTGTTAACTTCAACAGTTCTTAGCTTCGGTATAACGTTTTTATTAAATGGTAACCAAACTTTGTCTTTATTGGCCCATGAACTTTTAATATGGGTCTTTTGAAAACAACATCATCAAACGCTTTCACCATTTGACCACGACGAAACTCGCCTAAATCACCACCTTTTTTCTTTGATGGACAAAGTGAATGCTTCTTTGCAAGCGCGCCAAAATTAGCGCCACTATCAAGTTGAGCTTTTAATTCTTTCGCTTGTTTTTCAGTTTTTACTAAAATATGCAGGGCAGATGCGCTCGCCATGGTTTTTTACCTTCAATATTATCATTGCTGTTATTATACTACAGCCAAGCGGCTGGAAGATATGTGTTTCAAAACGCAAGTTCTTCCCTTGTTCAAAACATCTCTTTTTACTTAAAAGCGTTTATAATTTCAGCGATAACTTATTATTCATCTACTATAAATACTAAAAATAATTTCATTACAAATAATTACTTTTACTTACCTTAGCTATGACATAAAATGTCATGAATTTAACTACTCAATGTGGACTTAACTTATGACAAAAATCCAACACCTGTTTGATAATAATAAACAATGGGCAGAAAGAATTACAAAAGAAGACCCTAACTTCTTTAAAGCATTATCTGAACAACAATCACCAAAGTATTTATGGATAGGTTGCTCAGATTCTAGGGTACCTGCAAACGCTCTTCTAAACATGGATCCGGGAGAGGTTTTTGTTCATCGTAATATTGCTAACCAAGTTATTCATACTGACTTAAATTGTTTATCTGTTATTCAATATGCTGTTGATGTATTGAAAGTGCAGCATATTATTGTTTGTGGTCATTACGGTTGTGGTGGTATTAGTGCAGCACTTGATAATAAGAGCCATGGATTAATAGACAACTGGTTGCGCCACATTGAAGATGTTTACCGTTTTCATAAAGAAGAAATGGATAAACTTACTGATAAAACAGAACGTATTAACTTACTCTGCGAGCTTAATGTTATAGAGCAAGTCGCTAATATTTGTAATACAACTACCTTAGTTAACGCTTGGAAGAACAACCAAGATACGACAGTGCATGGCGTAGTGTATAACTTACATGATGGTATTTTAAAAGACTTAAACGTATCAGCTACAGGTAAATAAGTTTTAACGTCCTAAGTAATATTGATTTAAAAAATACTGACTTAAAAAATTTAGTTTCAAATAACAAAAAGCCAACATACTCATTGAGCATGTTGGCTTTTTAATTGGAAAAATTTGAGACGTTTATTTAAAGAACGCCACGTTCCATTTGATTTAACTCAATTGATTTAAATAAGGTTGAAAAGTTACCCTCTCCAAATCCTTGATCATCTACACGTTGAATCATTTCAATAAAGATTGGACCAAATAAATTTTTAGTAAATATTTGAAGCAAGTATGAGTCTTCGCTTTGGCTATCGACCAAAATTTGGTGCTCTTTAATACGTTCTTTATCTTCTTTTACCCAAGGGACGCGGTTAAATATCTCATCATAATACTCAGGAACGATATTTAGAGTATCAACAATCGAACGATCTAATTTATCAAGAGAGCCTACAAGGTCATCGGTAATAAACGCTAAATGTTGTACGCCCGGGCCGTTATATTCATTAAGATACTCATCAATTTGGTTATCTTTGCTGCCCTTTCCTTCATTAATTGGAATACAGAATTTTCCACAAGGTGATGCAAGTGCATAAGAAATTAAAGCTGTTTTAACACCTTTAATATCAAAGTATCTCACTTCGGTAAAGCCAAAAACGTCTTTATAAAAATCAGCCCATTTATGCATAGTGCCTTGATAAACATTATTGGTTAAATGGTCTACGGCTAAGAAGCCTTTATCTTCAACTATTACTGGCTCAGCAATATCTTCAAAGTCAGTATCGTAGATTAAGCCTTTATTAGTGCCTGTTTTTGCGAAGTTTTCAATGAAATAAATAAGACTTTCACCAATACCATAGATGGCTGGGTACGGAAGTTTATTTTCTTCATTTGCAGCAGATTTCGCTCCACGCTTAACCGCTTCATTAAAAGCAAAGTCAGCATCCTCTACACGCCAACCCATAGAACAAATAGCAGGACCATGGCTTTTAGCGAATTCTTTAGAGAAACCTGCTTTTTCTTTATTCAATAAAAAGTGGATATCGTTTTGATTAAAGTACTCAACATCACGCCCTTTCATTTTTTTAGTTTTTGAGAAACCAAAACCATAGAAAGCTTTTTCCATGAAGTCTGAATCTGGCGTGGCATATTCAGTAAATTCTATACCACATAATTTTAACGGGTTTTTGCTGTCGGTCATTGTTATCTCTCTTTCATTCAATGTCTGTCTTAAAGCCATTATCTAGGGCAAATGATTAAAGCGAAAGTCCTCTACTAACAAGGCCTAAAAGATGGTTGTAACAGAAGTTGTACGTGTATTCGTACAAAAAAATTACTGACTGCTAACAAGCCTATACTATGGCTCGCAGCTTAGTGTAAAGAAATATAAACAGCCGATTAATTGACTGGAGAAATAATCCATATTTGTTCATTTATAATTCAATATTTACAACTTAAGTTTCTAACTCCCTATTGGTAAAGCCAATACGTACTAAATCACCTTTGATTAATTAGAAATGAGCGCGTTAACTTAATGTGACTTTTTCAGGCTAGTTACAATTTAATTACTAATTTCCTTAGCAAAATCAGCCAGAACGACTAACCTTAAAATATAGCAAGTGCTTCTTACCTTACCTTTACAAGCTGTTAAGTGCTGGCTTTTACTATTTATATCTTAGTGGATAGCAATGTATTCTTTTGGAGGTAGTTATGAGTATTTTTCAACATTATCAAACGCGCTATGAGCAAGCTCAACAAGAAGAGTTTGGTTTACAAGAATTCTTAACTATTTGTAAAGAAGATAATCTAGCTTATGCTAGTGCATCGGAACGCTTACTTACGGCCATTGGTGAGGCTGAAATGGTCGATACAGCGACCGATCCCAGACTGAGCAGAATTTTTTCCAACAGAGTTATCAAACGCTATCCTGCATTTGCTGATTTTTACGGTATGGAAGAAGCCATCGAACAGATTGTGTCTTATTTAAAACACGCTTCACAAGGACTGGAAGAGCATAAGCAAATTTTGTATTTATTAGGCCCAGTTGGTGGCGGTAAATCTTCTCTTGCTGAAAAATTAAAGTCTTTAATGCAACAAGAGCCCATCTATGTTTTAAGTGCAAATGGTGTGCGTAGCCCCGTTAATGACCACCCTTTTTGCTTATTTGATGCCAATTCCGACGGAAAAATCCTTAAAGAAGAATATAACATCCCGGGTCGTTACTTGAATAACATCATATCTCCTTGGGCTGCAAAACGTTTGCACGAATTTAAGGGAGATATTGCTCAATTTAAAGTAGTAAAAGTTTACCCTTCTATCTTGGATCAAATTGCCATAGCTAAAACTGAACCTGGTGATGACAACAACCAAGATATTTCTGCACTCGTTGGTAAGGTAGATATTAGACAACTCGAACATTTCGCTCAAAATGATGCTGATGCTTATAGCTACTCAGGGGCTTTATGTCGTGCAAATCAAGGCTTAATGGAATTTGTAGAAATGTTCAAAGCGCCTATTAAAGTGCTACATCCTTTATTAACAGCCACTCAAGAAGGTAACTACAACCCTACTGAAGGCCTATCCGCATTGCCATTCAACGGTATTTTGCTTGCCCATTCAAATGAGTCTGAGTGGCAGACCTTTAGAAATAACAAGAACAACGAAGCATTCTTAGACCGTGTTTATATTGTTAAAGTGCCTTATTGTATGCGCGTCTCTGAAGAAGTTAACATTTATAAAAAATTACTTGAGCACAGCGAATTAAAAACGGCGCAGTGTGCACCAGACACCTTAGATATACTGGCACAATTCTCTGTATTATCTCGTTTAAAAGATCCGGTTAATTCAAGTATATATTCGAAAATGCGTGTGTATGACGGTGAAACCCTTAAAGACACCGATCCAAAAGCAAAATCCTATCAAGAGTATCGTGATTACGCGGGTATTGATGAAGGCATGTCAGGACTGTCTACTCGTTTTGCCTTTAAAATTTTATCACGAGTGTTTAACTTCGATAGCGTAGAGGTAGCAGCAAATCCCGTTCATTTATTTTATGTATTAGAGCAACAAGTTGAACGAGAACAACTCCCTAAAGAAATCACTGAACGCTATCTAGAGTTTATTAAAGGTTACTTAACGCCTGAGTACATCGAATTCATTGGTAAAGAAATTCAAACCGCTTACCTAGAGTCTTATTCCGAATACGGACAAAACATTTTCGACCGTTATGTTACCTATGCAGATTTTTGGATTCAAGATCAAGAGTATAGAGATGCTGAAACGGGCCAGTTGTTTGACCGTCAATCACTGAATGAGGAATTAGAAAAAATTGAGAAACCTGCAGGCATTAGTAACCCTAAGGATTTCCGAAATGAAATTGTTAACTTTGTTCTACGAGCAAAGGCCAATAACAATGGTAAAAATCCAGCTTGGACAAGTTATGAAAAGCTTAGAACTGTCATTGAGAAAAAAATGTTTTCCAATACAGAGGATTTACTACCTGTGATTTCTTTTAATGCTAAAACATCCGCTGATGACCAACAAAAACATGATGATTTTGTTAAACGAATGATGACAAAAGGCTATACCCGAAAACAAGTACGCTTATTGTCTGAATGGTATTTGCGCGTTAGAAAGTCCTCTTAAGTTGTATCTCTTAAGAAAAAGGATATATACCCACTACCAATCAAGGTGCAGTTTTAGAAGTACTAGTGAAATGAAGATTTTTCGCAACCTTCTGAGATAAATTATAAATGACTTTATCCTACATTTTGAATGGTAACGGGTATGTATAGTAAAAGAGATAAGGAGAACGTATGACCAACTTTATTGATAGACGTCTTAATAGTAAAAACAAAAGTACGGTTAACCGTCAACGCTTTTTAAGACGCTATAAAAACCAAATTAAAAAGTCTGTGTCTGAAGCCATCAATAAACGCGGCGTAACAGACATTGATTCAGGTGAAAGTATCGTCATTCCAAACAGAGATCTGTCTGAGCCAACTTTTCACCAAGGTGATGGTGGTGTAAAAGATAGAGTTCACCCCGGAAACGATCAATTTTCTACCGGTGATAGAATCCCTCGCCCACCCAAAGGGCAAGGTCAAGGTGCAGGACAAGGTGACGCAAGTGATAGTGGCGAAGGAGAAGACGATTTTACTTTTTCTATCTCTAAAGAAGAGTACTTAAACCTTTTATTTGAAGATTTAGAATTGCCTAACCTTGAAAAAAATCAGTTAGATAAATTGATTGAGTATAAAACTGTTCGTAGCGGTTATTGTGCTGAAGGTGTTGCTTCAAATATAGATATTGTCAAATCCCTACAAGGCTCAATTGCTCGTCGAATAGCCATGTCATCCTCAAAACGTAAGCAGCTAAAAGCGCTTGAAGAAGAGCTACTTGCGCTGATTAATGATAAGCATGACAATATTCAGCAAAAGCGCGAACTAATGGCTCAAATTGAAAGTTTAAAAGAAAAAATCGCCAAAGTTCCTTTTATTGATACCTTCGACTTAAGGTTTCGTAACTATGCCAAGCAAGCGGTACCTACTTCAAAAGCCGTAATGTTCTGTTTAATGGATGTATCTGGCTCCATGGATCAAGCAACCAAAGAAATGGCCAAACGTTTTTATATTTTGCTTTATTTATTTCTCAGTCGTACCTATAAGAATATCGATGTTGTTTATATTAGACATCATACTCAAGCTAAAGAAGTTGATGAACATGAGTTCTTCTATTCGCAAGAAACAGGCGGAACCATTGCATCGAGTGCTTTAGAGCTAATGAATGACATCATTAGTGAACGCTATAATGACAATCAGTGGAACATTTATGGTGCCCAAGCATCAGATGGTGATAACTGGGCTGATGACTCTCCTCGTTGTCAGGAGATTTTAGAAAAGCAAATACTGCCTAAAAGTAGATATTTCAGTTATATCGAAATAACCCAACGAGCCCACCAAACGTTATGGAAGCACTATCAACAAGTCGAAGAGTCTCATACTAACTTTGCCATGCAACACATTAAAACAGTTGCTGATATTTATCCTGTGTTCAGAAAGTTTTTCAAGAAAAACACACAAAGTGCCGCTTAACAGTAACTTTTACCTAAAATAAGTGGGTGATTAATGACTAATAAAAATAATACGGCTGAAAATATTCATAAAACAACCGTTACTCCGTTAGATGATACTCCTGATTGGACCTTTGATTTACTTGGGCAATATCAGCATGAAATTGCTCGAGTTGCTGATTTTTATCGCCTAGATACTTACACCAATCAAATAGAAGTGATCACTGCTGAGCAAATGATGGATGCTTATGCCAGCGTGGGAATGCCCATCGGTTATAGTCATTGGACTTTTGGTAAAAAATTCATCCAAACAGAACAAAACTATAAACGTGGCCAAATGGGTTTAGCCTATGAAATTGTCATAAATTCCAGCCCTTGTATATCTTATCTTATGGAAGAAAACACGCTAACGATGCAAGCGTTAGTGATGGCCCATGCATGTTATGGGCACAATTCCTTTTTTAAAGGCAATTATTTATTTAAGTCATGGACTGACGCCAGCTCTATTATTGATTATTTGTTATTCGCAAAAAAATATATCGCGCAATGTGAGCAAAAATACGGTATTAGTGAGGTAGAATCTACGTTAGATGCTTGTCATGCATTAATGAGCCATGGAGTTGATCGATATAAAAGACCACAAAAAATATCATTAGATGAAGAATTGAAGCGACAATCTGAACGTGCTGAATACTTGCAATCACAAGTCAACGCACTTTGGCGAACTGTTCCTAAAAAGGAACAGCAAGAAAATGAACAAAAATATAAGTTCCCTAAAGAGCCTCAAGAAAACATCTTATATTTCATTGAGAAAAATGCTCCCTTATTGCAACCTTGGCAAAGAGAAATTGTTAGGATCGTAAGAAAAATATCACAATACTTTTATCCTCAAAAACAAACGCAAGTAATGAATGAAGGATGGGCATGCTTTTGGCACTACACTATTCTAAATCACTTATATGATGAAGGGTTAGTGACTGATAAGTTTATGCTGGAATTCTTACATAGCCATACTAATGTGGTAGCACAGCCCGAATACAACAGTAAATATTATTCAGGTATAAACCCTTACGCTTTAGGTTTTAATATGTTCATTGATATTAGACGTATCTGCGAACACCCAACTGAAGAAGATAAGGAATATTTTCCGGAAATAGCTGGGAGTAACTGGGTCGATACTGTTCACTTTGCCATGGAAAACTTTAAGGATGAAAGTTTTATAAGCCAATATCTATCACCAAAATTAATTCGAGATTTTAAGCTGTTCCATATTCATGACGATAGTGATGATAATTACGTGGAAATTGGCGCTATTCATAATGAACAAGGGTATAAAAAAGTTCGTCACAACTTAGCTAACCAGTACAACCTCAGTAACCTTGAGGTTAATATCCAAATAGTCGATGCAAATATCGATGGGGACAGAGCATTAACACTCAGATATACACCACATAATGGTATTGAACTTGGTAACTCTAAAGACGAAGTATTAAAACACCTTTATTATTTATGGCACTTCGACGTTAAAATTATTCAAGAAGATTCAGCGGGTGAAGATAAAGTAATTGCCTGTTGCCCACAAAAAAAAGAAGACGATTAAAATCGTCTTCTTTTTATATTTATCTATATGAATATAGTGCTAATCTTCAGAAAGCTCTTTTAGCACTTCTTCCTTAAGCTCGCTCCATAATTGACCAGAATCAATACCATTTTGACGAACTGCAAAAATTGCTTCATCAAATTTTTCTGCTTTAGCCAACTCGATGAGCTTTTTATAATAAGTTATCGATATTTCACGTCCCTTGGGGTGAGCAAAATATAAATTACCGATACGAGAATACAGACCACTTAAGCCATTTAATATTAATAAATAGATTGAATTACCTGATGCAATAACTAAATCTTTATTTAACTGATAATCAAATTGGGCAAATGCCTCGCCAGTATCTTCAACATCAACGTAAGCTTGTAGCGACTCTATAGCCTTTGTAGGGTTATTTTTTAATGCAGCTCGAATATAAATGGCACTTATATTTGTGCGCGCTGATAACAAATTATCAACTAAATCAGGAATTCCATCCTGATCCAATTGCACCAAAGTTTCCAGAATATTTAAACTAGATGTTTCCCAAAAATCATTTACTTTAGTTGGTTTACCATGCTGAATGGTTAACCAACCATCTCTGGCTAATCGCTGCAAGACTTCTCTTAACGTAGTTCGAGTTACTCCGATAAGTTCAGATAGTTCACGTTCAGCTGGCAATATAGATCCAGGAGGAAAACCGCCATTCCAAATGGACTCAACGATGTATTGTTCCGCAAATCCTGCTGGGCTTTTAGCTTTTATGACCATTGATGATAATTACCTAATGATTGGTGTAAATAGGGGGGTGAATATGACTGATTGTACCAGAAGTACGTTTATGTACAAGGATACAAAAAGTGACAAATTTGATCACTGCCAATTAAAATGAGAATCCAGGGCAACCTGAGAATTAGTAAAATACACCCTATCAAATAATTTATAACACTTCAGAATTTTCAATCATCATTAATGAGGTTTGTTTTACTTTTTTAATGATAAGTGTTTCAGGTATGTATGTGGGATACATCACTCAAAAAGAGAATGTCTTTCATTGAGAGTTACTATGAGAGAAAGTGCTAACCGTCACTATTGTCACAAAGCCGACCTAATTATTAGCGCAATAGATCCGTCTTCTATGTCCACTATCTTCAAGGAGAGCAGACATTCGAAGTATATGTCTATCTCGCTGTCGCCAGAGTGAGATAGAATAACTATTATTTTTTTTGCCAAAATGACAAATTCATCTTTATTTGAGCATTAAAGCTAACTTGCTTAGCTTTCATATTGATTATTAGTTTTTTAAATGAAGGCAATTCATAGAGCGGCTCAAACATTGTTTGTTTGTTGACCTTTTCGACAGAGGTAATTCCTTGCTCTATTGCTTGCACTAAATATCGGATTGCTAAATTTCTTTGCTGTGTTTGTGCATAAATAATAGCCAAATTGTAGCTGTATAGTGCTTTATCTGTTCCTGACTGTAGTTTGTCTTTCAATACTCGCTCAACTTGCCTAACCTCCTTTTCACTTGCGGGTAAATTCAGCATTAATCTCATTAAATTAGCAGAAGAAACCAATTGCTTATCATCAATCACTGCTTGATAGTCAAACTGTAATTTTTGATAAAACTCCAGTGCCAACTTAGCTCTTTTAGAAAAATAAAAACTATCAGCCAAACCTTCTATAAGCAAAGGATGTTCATTATAAAGATTAAGCTTTTCTTGATAGATTTTCTCAGCAACAGCATACTCTCCGTTAACAATCGCTAACTGGCCTAAATGATAAGTCGCTAATAAATAATCTGGCTGCAGGGCTATGGCCTTATTATACCAAATTTTTGCTAATTCAAACTGGCCTAACCTTTGTAAGGTTTGTCCGGCATGTACCATACTAACAACATGTTTATCGTCTAAAGAAAGTGCTTTCTCAATGAGCGTTAATGCGTCAATCAAGTTACCCTGCTCGCTATAAATAAAACTTAAATTTGATACGACTTCGGTGTTATTAGGGTCAAGTGCTAAAGACTTTAAATAAGGGGCAATACTTTTTGATAGCCAACCTGACACGTAATATGCAGTGCCTAAAGCTTTGTAGGATTCGGCTGAATTACTGTCATAAGTAATGGCTTGATAAGCATTATCAATTGCATGCGCCTGTGTGCTGTTATCACTTTTAAATTGAAATATTTGCTGCGAATATGCTTGGCTTAATCCTGTATAAGCCAAAGAGTAATCAGCTTTGATAGCGATCGATTTTTTAAAAAAGTCTATCGCTATTATATTATCAACGGCACGATAACGTTGATAATATAATAACCCCTTTTGATAAAGCTCTTGGGCTACTTGTTCTGCATTAGGCTTACCTTCGATAATATCACTCTCATCAATACTTACCGTTTTATCTGTTATTGCATGCGTAATAGCGGAAAGAATTGGATTTTGGAAAAAATAACCATAAATAACAACCAGTAAACTAATAAGCAGTAATGAGGTAAAAAATATTTTAGATAATGTTTGCCAAGCGCCATGAAATTGCTGACTACCTAAGTTGGGAAATTGGTCATTTCCTGTTAAATCAAGCATTGCCGCTGCAGGTTGAGCCAGTGTACATTCACAGGTGACCTCTGGAAGTAATCGATAGCCTCTACCACGCACCGCTTCAATGTAAGTAGGCGCACTGGCATTATCAGTAATCGCTTTTCTCAATAACTTCACTCGTTGTTTTAGTGTCTCATCCCCAATAACCACATTAGGCCAAACAATCTCCATCAGCTCTTGCTGACTAAGCAAGGTTGGCGAAGCTCTCAGTAATGCCAATAACAAATCATAACTAAGCTTAGGTAAGGGGATCTCTTTATTATTTCGCGTTAATGTTCCTCGCTGAACATCTAACACTAAATCAGCAAAGAAGTAGCGAGTGATATTACGTCGGTTTGTCAGATTACTCATAATATCCCTTAGAACAGATTGCTTCTAACTTAAGTATGATAAGTTACTGTATTTTAAGATAACTGCAATCATTGTTTCACTCTTTCACCAAAGCTTCACCAATAATTAATAGAGCATTCACCAAGTCTTCAAGTCTTTATCTCTGCAATCTTTATTCTTTTAATTGAAATTTAATAAAACTAATAATTAAGAATAAAATAACAGGGAACAACTATGAGCAACACAATCTTGGCAGAAAACGAAGACCTAAGTGTGCCAACAGAATCTCAATTTGATGAATTATGGGGACATCCAAAACCCTTATGGATGTTATTTATGGCCGAGTTTTGGGAGCGCTTTGCCTTTTATGGAATACGTTGGGCACTAACTCTTTATATCGTCGCTCAATTTTTTAATGGCGATAGCTCGGGACAAACTTTTGCCTCAAATACCTATGGTGCGTATTTAGCACTTGTATATGGTAGTGCAATTTTTGGAGGATACATTGCTGATAAGGTTATCGGCTCACAGCATTCAATTTTACTAGGTGCATTGATTATGGGGGCTGGCCTATTTATGATCATGATCCCCAATGAAACGTTTTTTATGCTGGGACTAGCTACTGTCATCGTGGGCAATGGCTTGTTTAAACCTAATATTTCAAACCTTGTTGGAAAAATTTATCAACACAACGATAGTCGCCGTGATAAAGGTTTTAGCATATTTTATATGGGTATCAATGCCGGTGCTATGCTCTCCCCCATTATCACTCAATGGCTAGCGAGTACATTGTCAGACACCCCAATGATGGATAATTATAAAGCCGTGTTTGCCGCTGCGGGTGTTGGCATGTTAATTAGCTATGTTTGGTTTTATTTTGGCCGCCGTCAATTAAAAGGCCTTGGATCAATAGAAAAATCAGTTAAACGTACTAAAAATCTATTGTATATAGTGCTTGGTGCCGTTGTTTCTATTTTTCCTGTGTATATATTGATGGCATATGCAGGAGCACAAGTTCTCGCTTGGATCCTATTTGCCTTATTTGCGGCACTTTCAATAATGTTGATTACTCAGGCTAAAAAACAAGGAAAAATAGCCCTAGATAAAATGATTGCTTGTTTAATCATGTTTTTATTCAATGTCATATTTTTTATGTTTTTTGAACAAGCTGGTAGTTCATTCACCTTTTTAGCACAAAATATTGTTGACCGAACCATTACTGAATCCATTGATTTTAAAATTGCTTGGTTTCAATCAGTTAACTCAGTTTCTATTTTACTGTTAGCTCCACTGGTCTCAATATTATGGCTTGCCCTAGCAAAACGTAAAATTGAACCCAGTATTCCAAGAAAATTTGCCTTGGGATTACTCGGTACAGGCTTAGGTTTTTTAGTCTTAGTTTATGCCTTAGAAAATTTACTCGATGCTAATAATATGATTCCACTTTGGCCATTAGCAGCATGCTATGTATTACATACGATAGGTGAACTGTGTTTATCACCAATAGGTTTATCTATGGTGAGTAAGTTAGTGCCAGCATCTATGGCAGGAATTGCCTTTGGTGGATGGTTTTTAAGTACGGCTATTGGTAATAATTTTTCAGGCATATTGGCAGGCTTTATCAGTGGTGAAACGGGTATGACTGTTAACTCTGCAATCAGTGGCTTTAATTTTAGTTTCTGGTTACTAATTGGTGGCGGAGTATTTTTATTTATCATTGGACCAGCAATTAACAAGCTGATGCATGGAGTGAAGTAATTTTCATAATATTTAAGCATGACATAAGTATTATTCGATAATACCTATGTCATAACCCTAAGTATCTCCTTGGGATAAATTAACTATTCCACTACGTAGATCCAATAGACACTTTTTCAGCAAAACTCCTTTCATATCCGTTAGCAATCAATATGCATATTTCAGAGTGAACTATGAATGGTTGCTATGCATCTCACCCCAAAGATCATAGTGTTCAGCTAATCATCATCACTAATTTAGAGTTAAATCAGCCACCTTTTGCCACTAAGCGAGTTAAAATTAGCATCAATTTTGCCACTTAAATATCATCAGGATTCACGATCATAAGGGAGAGTTTTAGCCTTGAGCGGACCTCGATATTTTATGAAACCATGATATGATTCGATTTTCTACAGCAAACCTTCATGCTCTATAATACTGCCTATTTTTTTTAAAGCCTCTAATCGCTGGCCACTAATGTTATGAACAAAGCTTAATCGCAAACAATTTAAAAATGTTTTGTTCGAAGAAAACAACATGCCGGGGGTCATTATTATGCCTAATTTAAGTGCTTTTTTATAAATCACAGTAGTATCTATATGCGGTTCTAATTCAATCCAAATAGATAAGCCACCATCAGGAATCTTAAAATAAAAAGGAAAGTGCCAATGCTCATTGATACTGGTAATCAATAAATTTCGCTGTTCTATTAAGGTTTGTCGATATTGAATTAAATGTCGTCGATAAAACCCTTCAGCCATAAAACTAGCCAAACCTTGTTGAATAGTTTTATTCGTCGCCAAAGAGTTCACTAACTTCTGATGAATTATTTGACTATGTTTTTCTCCTCCGACTATCCAACCAATACGCAAATCTCTAGACAGGGATTTGGAGATAGAACTACATAATATTACCTTGCCAGATGTGTCAAAACTTTTTAACGGCTCAGGTGTAAAGTGAAAACCTAAATCACCATAAATATCATCTTCGATAATCGTAAAATTATGTATATTAGCTAGTCTAATCAAGGATTTCTTTTCATCTAAAGAAATACAAACACCTGTAGGGGTAGAAAAATTAGGTGTCACAATACACGCCTTCACTTGCCATTTATCTAAAATATTTTGTAAATCGGAAGATTTAATACCGTTGTCTGATGAAGAAGGCAATTCAATAACTTTCAATTTTAATAATTGTAAAAGCTGTAAACATCCATAAAAAGCAGGACTTTCAATGACAACTATATCTCCAGGTTCACAGCAGGTAGACAATGCTAGAAATAAGCTATTTTGGCATCCTGAGGTAATGCAAATTTCATCTGGTGATATAAATAAACCTCGAGAGCGGTAATGTTCGCTGATTTGTATTTGTAATTCTTTTACACCTTCAGGGTTATCATAATAGAGGCTGTTCGTTATTGGCTGTTGGCGCATTGCTCTATTTATATGACGATTCAATAATTCAATATGGCTGGTATTTTGTTGAACTTTAGCCGAAGGATAAATATCAAATGCTGCTCCATTTTCCATTATTTCATGAAAAATATTTGGTACCTTAACGAAACAAGGAGATTTAATTTGGGCTTCTTTGTCTAATATTGGGCTTTTATTCTGCCGCGAAAGTACATAATAGCCTGACTTAGGTTTTGCCTTAATAAGACCACTTGCTTCTAATTTATGTAAAGCCGTTTGTACTGAAACTTTTGAAATGGCATATTCTTCACTTAATTTTCGAATAGAAGGCAAGCGCTCATTTTCACGCCAAACATTACTCATTATCTTTTCTTTTAGTGTTGTTGCTAATTTTTGATAAATAAACTCTTTCATTACTAGCCTTCCAGCGCCTAACTCTTTGATATGTCTAATACCAAATGAAATAATGAATGAGTCAATTCAGAGCTCTGTCAGGGAAGTTAGAACAAGCAAAATTTGTGCGTATATAGTCGCTCTATATCTAACAAATTTGTGACTTTATCACTTTCCTGACAAGCTCCCAAGGGCGAGTTTAAAAGGGTTACATGCTGCGTTATTGATTTTGAGAAGGGAATAACCATTCTCTTCAATCAACGCCTTGCCTCAACACCTTTTAATTCTCGCTGAATGATCTATTCATTACTTCAATTGGTATAACGTAAAGAATCAAAGCTTAATTCTGTACCTATATATTTTTATATTATTGTCTATTTTAATGACAGTGTCAGTAGATATAATTATGACAATTATCTCTATGCGTATTAAAAAAGTTATGACCAACTTATCCTGTATAAAAATGGATATTGTATTTAATGCTATAGCAAATGAATCAATATAAAAAAGTACGTTCTTATAGTTGCGATGATGATTAGTAATATAAAAAATCAAATTATCTTATCGACGAATAAGATATCCATCTGATTATGCTTTTGTCAGCCTTCTATGCGTGGATCAGAAATTAAATAAAAGTAACTCAAGAAAGTTACGTCCATGTTAATTACCTCAATGCATTATATTGAGATCTTATTTTGACGTGACCCATCCATCGATTGACATAGGTGAAAACAGTTATGTTGCCAAAGCAACGTTCATTAAATCAAAACTCAGCAAATACCAATAGTGTGTTAGATGCTAATCAATTAACCTCTTTACAACAAACCATTATTGGGTTATCTCCACTACAACTTGCGTGGGCAAGTGGTTACTTAGCAGCTAAAAGCGAACAAGATGGTACTCAACTTGCTCCTGTAGCTGCTGCTAAAATATTAACCATACTTTATGCATCACAAACAGGTAATGCAAAAGGTGTTGCTAAAAAGTTAGCTGAAAGTGCAAAAGCTGCTGGTATTACTGTTAACTTTAAAAATGTTTCAGAGTACAAACCAAAATCATTAAAGTCTGAAACTCATTTCCTTATCGTTACAAGTACTAACGGTGAAGGTGAAGCTCCAGACGACGCTATTGAATTCCATGAATTCTTAGCCTCTAAGAAAGCCCCTAAATTACCTTCTTTGCAATACAGCGTATTAGCATTAGGTGATAGTAGTTACGAATTTTATTGTCAAACAGGTAAAGATTTTGATGACCGTTTAAAAGCGTTAGGCGCAACAGCCATTGCCCCTCGTGTTGATTGTGATGTTGATTATGAAGACGACACACAAGCGTGGGTTACAAGTATTATCGATACACTAAAAGACGACTTAACTAAATCAGGCGATACAGGTTCAGCATCAGTCGTTACCTCAACAGGCAATGTTGAAGTTGAAAGTCAGTACACTAAGCAAAACCCATATGCAGCTGAACTTTTAGTTAGCCAAAAAATAACCGGTCGAGACTCTGCTAAAGACGTTCGTCACGTTGAAATTGACTTAGGTGAGTCAGGTTTAACTTACCAAGTGGGTGATGCGTTAGGTGTGTGGTTCGTAAACTCAGCATCGTTAGTTAAAGAATTAATTACAGCATTAAAATTAAGTACTGACGAAAAAGTAAGTATTAAAGATTTAAGCTTAACGTTAAGTGAAGCGCTTACTGCTCAATTAGAAATTACGCAAACGGCTCCTGCCTTTATTGAATTTTGGGCTGGTGTTTCGGGTGATAAAAAATTAACAGCACTAGCTGAAGATAAAAATGCAGCACGTGAATATTCTGCAAAGCATCAAATTGTTGATATCGTTAAAGCGGCGTCAGCTGAAGTAACAGCACAAGCTTTTGTTGATGCACTTCGTAAAATTACTCCGCGTTTATATTCTATTGCATCAAGCCAAACAGAAGTTGAAGAAGAAGTTCATTTAACTGTTGGTTTAGTTAGTTACGAACATGGAGACGCTACACGTTTTGGTGGTGCTTCAGGGTTCTTAGCAAACGATGTAGAAGAAGGCGCTACGGTTAAAGTATTTGTAGAACATAACGACAACTTCCGTTTACCTGCTGACGGCAATACGCCCGTTATTATGGTTGGTCCAGGTACAGGGGTCGCTCCATTTAGAGCATTCATGCAAGAACGTGAAGCTTCAGAAGCTGAAGGTGACAACTGGATGTTCTTTGGTGATCAAACGCTTACTCAAGACTTTTTATATCAAGTTGAATGGCAAGGTTACCTTAAGTCAGGACTATTAACTAAAATGGATGTAGCTTTCTCTCGTGACCAACCCGAGAAAATCTATGTTCAAGACCGTATTAAAGAAAACGCTAAAGAAGTGTTTGAATGGTTAGAACGCGGCGCACATTTATATATTTGTGGTGATGCAAATCGTATGGCAAAAGATGTTCACCAAACCTTAGTAGAAATCATTGCTGAGCACGGCCAATTAAGTATAGAGCAAGCAGAAGACTATTTAAAATCATTACGTAGTCACAAACGATACCAGAAGGATGTTTACTAATGAGTGATTCAAACAACGAAAAAGATCTGATTGTTGAAGGTAAACATGCAGATAACGAGCGTTTAAAGTTAGATAGTAACTATTTACGCGGAACGATTGCTGAAGATTTAACGGACAACCTGACAGGAGGGTTTACTCCAGATAATTACCAGTTAATTCGTACTCATGGTATGTATCAGCAAGATGATCGTGATATTCGTGCAGAGCGTCAGAAGCAAAAATTAGAGCCATTACACAATGTAATGCTTCGTGCTCGTATGCCTGGGGGTATTATCACGCCAACCCAATGGCTCGCGGTTGATAAATTTTCACAAGATAAAACAAGTTACGGCAGTATTCGCTTAACAACCCGTCAAACGTTTCAGTTCCATGGCGTACTAAAGCCTGATATTAAATTAATGCATCAAACATTAAATGAGTATGGTATTGATGCTATTGCTACTGCAGGTGATGTTAACCGAAATGTTTTATGTACCAGTAACCCTGTTGAATCAGAACTTCACCAAGAAGCATATGAATGGGCAAAAAAAATAAGTGAACATTTATTACCAAAAACTCGTGCATATGCTGAAATATGGTTAGATGGTAAGAAAATTGAAGGTGGTACGGAAACTGATGATGTAGAACCTATTCTGGGTAAGAGTTACTTACCTCGTAAGTTTAAAACAACAGTTGTTATACCTCCGCAGAATGACATTGATGTTCATGCTAACGACTTAAATTTTGTTGCAATTGCTGAAAATGGCAAACTAATTGGTTTTAATGTATTAGTGGGAGGTGGTTTAGCCATGACTCATGGCGATAAATCAACTTACCCTCGTAAAGCTGACGACTTTGGTTATGTCGCATTAAAAGATACTTTAGTAATTGCTGCTGCTGTTGTTACAACTCAACGTGATTGGGGTAATCGTGTAAACCGAAAAAATGCTAAAACTAAATACACATTAGATCGTGTAGGCATTGAAACGTTTAAAGCAGAAGTTGAAAAACGTTCAGGTGTAGAATTTGTTGAAAGTCGTCCTTATCAATTTACTTTCCGTGGCGATAGGTTTGGTTGGGTAGAAGGTATTGAAGGTAAACATCATCTAACACTATTTATTGAAAATGGTCGTTTAATTGATAGTCCTAATAGTCCTTTGAAGTCTGGTGTTGCAGAAATTGCTAAAGTACACAAAGGTGACTTTAGAATGACAGCCAACCAAAACTTAATTGTTGCTGGCGTTGCTGAATCAGATAAAGACAATATTGAAGCGATAGCACGTCAATATGGCTTAATTAAAGACGGAACATCTAAGCAACGTCAAAACTCAATGGCTTGTGTAGCATTCCCTACTTGCCCATTAGCCATGGCTGAAGCTGAACGTTATTTACCTGATTTAGTTACCAAGGTGGAAGCTATTTTAACAAAACATGATGTGTCTGAAGAGCATGTTATTTTACGTGTTACGGGTTGTCCAAATGGTTGTGGTCGAGCAATGCTTGCTGAAATTGGCTTAGTGGGTAAAGGTCCAGGTAAATACGATATGTATTTAGGTGGCAATCATGGTGGTACACGCGTCCCTAAGCTTTACAAAGAGAGTGTTAATGAAGCGGGTATTTTAACTGAAATTAATCAGTTAGTTGAGCATTGGTCAAAAGAGCGTAATGCAGACGAAGGTTTTGGTGATTTTACTATACGTGCCGGTATTGTTACTGAAGTTAAGGTAAGTAAGCGAGACTTCCATGCTTAATACAAACAGAGAAGTCACTAATCGGTACTCACCTGTTTAACTGCAGAAGCCATTGCTGAGGTAAAGAATGAGTTATACCAATTAAAGTAATGAATAGATCATTCTTTATTTCATTTGGTATTATTAGAAAAGGAATTTGCTGTAGCACAGCATTGACTGGACAATGGAATACTGTCTTAGTAATTAATATTGTCATAGATATTTGGTGTTCAATCGGTTGTAATGTCGCTGATTGAACAATAGCTAAGACATCATGTCCAGTTTCTATCGCTCTTCATTTTCAGTAATTAGAAATACTACATGATTCGAATATTATTGTTGCTTGTTTGCTCGAGATAAACCAACAAAGAAACTCTTCTGGCTCTATTTCAATATTCGATGAAGAGTGTTTTAGGTATATATGTGGAATATATCACTCAAAAAGAGAATATCTTTCAAGGAGAGTTACTATGAGAGAAAGGACTAACTGTCCCTATTGCCACAAAGCGGTCTAAATTTTTGGGTAAAAATCATCCCGCCTAACGATCAATTAGATACGATAGCGGACGTTGCCCATGATAAAAACAGGAACTTTTTTATCATGACGTTTTGCCTGTAAGTCGTTCAGCCTGAGTGTGAACAAAGCCACCATTGCAGTCACTCGAAACGTATTCACATTAACACCATTGCATCTTATTATTGCTGAATAGGTAAGTCGTGAGCTTTTAAGAAGCTCAATTTGTCCCAATAACCGCGCTGAAAAACAATGAGTCCATTTTCTATTTGAAAGAACCCACAACCTCTTAAACCTAATGGATCTTTCCACTCAAGCATCGCCCATGAACCATCTTGGAAAATATTTTCAGTAATGCAAACCATATCAGCATTTGCAAACTCTGCGGCAAACATTGCATGAATTGCAGATTTACCTTCAACTGGTTCGTTGGCAACTTGGTGATTAATTGCATGCTTGGCATAGAAACTTGAAATCTTATCAGCATCACCTTCATTGAATGCTTGAACCCACGACTCAATTAATTTTTTAGGTTGCATATTTACTCCATAATTTGAAAATAACATTATAGTCTACTTTGGGTTCTTCCCACATGTTCGTACCAATAAAGTATGACTCATTAACATCTCATGTTATCAATGAATTATAAAGAAAATACATGTAAAAATTTTTATTTGAAGGAAATGCACAAGATGAAACGAAAATAGCTAACAGCATCAGCTCATACTACAAAATAGACATTAAGATTGCTACTAAGCTGATATTTACAACTTACCCTGACAATTGTCATGCAATTAGCTCTGTCTCTTATACACATCTGACGCTGCCGACGAAGAGGATAGTGTAGATC
>OJBR01000416.1_pt1 | contig 19873 bp, 21 predicted proteins | sample 1591161 | NCBI WGS metagenome assembly OJBR01 (sample SAMN05416803, study PRJEB24817) | seawater metagenome | isolation source: Sea water | place: Canada:Atlantic | collected 2013-07
ATACGAGATCTAGTACGGTCTCGTGGGCTCGGAGATGTGTATAAGAGACAGTAACTAAGCACACTGATTGATTGCTGCCTTAACGATAATTGACCTATAAACCAGGTGAGGCTTATACCCAACAACAAGAGAGACCAAGCAAATAAAAGAATTAATAGACTCTGATAGACATAATCGTGGTGAACCAGTTTGCTAATTAATGATTCGAGTGCTTTATCTTGAGAATTTCTCTTATCGGTTATAAATATAACTTTGTATTTAGGTTGAGAGTTAGCAGTAGACTGCTGAATAAACTCAGTGACAGTCGCTAATTTACGAAAATTAGTCTCTGACTCTAGCTTTTGGATTTGGTTTACTTCATCAACTGAGAGCAAGTTACCTGGAATAAATGCTTCTCCAAAAAAACCCAAAGGATGCTGTTGAGGGGCTAAAGTATTTTTTTGTTTTATCAGACTTAGTTGCCAATCTTGTTGAATGAACAGTTCGGTATTTGGGGTTAGCTGTTTTATTATTTCGCCGGGTAAACTGAGATATAACATTCCTTTTTGTTGCCACACTAAAGGAAATGTTTGTCGTTCACTTTGTAGGAAAGGCGAAAATATAAAGTACTTTGAACTTAGCATCTTTATGTTAGCGTTTGACGAAAAACGAAACCAATTTAGTAAAGGAGAAAAAGGCATGGTCGATTGAGGTTTTAGTGGTGATGCAGAACTAACGTTGTTTGAGCCAATAACAATTTTACTCTTACGGGGTTTCGAGGATAGGTGAGCCTCAATTTTTTTCATAAAAGCGTCTGATTGTCGACCGAGCAGAGTTATTTGGCTATTTGGATAATACGATAAAAGTGTGGTTACTGATTTTATATCTTGTCTATTGAAGTCTGAGTGCAAGGTTAAAATATCATCAGTCTTTAATGTCGAGTTTTTATCCGATGAAACAGGAGATGATTTAAGCTGACTTAACCATTGAATATTTAATTGATTTATCTGGTTTAGGCCACCGAGAGAGGCGTACCAAAAGGAAAATCCCCAGAATAATAAAAGTAGATAAAACCAACCCGTATGATAGATGGGCAGAAAACGTTTGATCATGTGTAGTGATAACCTTTAGCTATTTTTTAGTATTATTGTTTTGCTGTTGTTATACCCATGATACTTCAAAATACGAGTTTCAGGGTGCCTGTGCAATTCATGACCGAGGCTCTTCTTTTTATTAAGAGTTGTTCCCTTAAAAAAAGAGGTAGCGAAGAGCATGGTTTACTCAGATATCCCCCGCAGGGCTGGTTTAGAAACACTTTATGCCACGTTATTGATATCGATAAGGACGCTACATGGATGTAGCTTCTTAGAGAATGCAGGAGCATATTCTCCTGAACAACCATTATCCTCAATCAATGCCTTGCCTAAAGATGTTTCTAATTCCAGCTGAACCCTGTCTTGTGAGGTAACATGGGTATATGCCTCTATTAATACCTGAAAGCGTGTGGCATATCAAATTTAAGCTAACAAGTTAGCAAAACCTCTCGGTAACATGACGGAGCAACTTGTTGAGTATCAAAGTGGGCTGTCTTTCGCAGCTTTTTTTACTAATTTTTTTTCTTTTCTGCGGCGTTTAAAAAATGCAGATAACAACTGGCTACATTCTTCTTCCATGACACCAGAACATGCCTCTATTTGATGATTTAACTGCGGGTTATTGACTAAGTCAAAAGTACTGCCTGCAGCACCTGTTTTATGATCACTACACGCATATACTAAGCGCTTAATTCGACTATGTACGAGTAGACCTGCACACATTGGGCAAGGTTCAAGCGTTACGTATAAAGTGCAGTCAATTAATCGATAATTATTAAGAAAATCTCCGGCCTGTCTGATTGCATTCATTTCAGCATGACTTGATGGATCGTTAAGCATGATAGACTGGTTAAAACCTTCACCAATGATCTTTCCTTGATGGACCACCACAGCGCCAACGGGAATTTCATCATGTTGCTCAGCTTGTTGTGCGAGTTCAAAAGCCCTTTGCATAAACGTTAAATCAAGCTGTGCTTGCTCTTCTAAACTTATTGTCAATGTTAAGATTTCAGAGGAATGTTCTGTCACAAGAATATCTCCAGCAAATCATTTAAATATCGTTGTCCTATTTGAGTGACTAGCCAAAATTCTTGATTGTCTATTGATTCACAGGTCATGAGCTTTTTTTGTTGAGCTTCTTTAAGTAAAGGTAATACTGCGCTTATATTAAGGCCTGTGCTTGTTTGGAACTGTTCAGTACTAAAAGCACTGTGCAGTCTAAGCTGGTTCATCATGAACTCAAAAGGGCGTTCACTTTCGTCAACTTCGGATAATTTGTCTAAGAAATCACGGTTATTATCTAAATATCCTTTAGGGTGTTTTACTTTAATAGTACGCATTATTTTCTGGGTACTAGTATTTGTGATTTTTCCGTGAGCACCACAGCCAATGCCTAGGTAATCACCGTATTGCCAATAATTCAAATTATGCTGACATTGATAGCCAGGTTTAGCGTATGCTGAAATTTCATACTGTTGATAACCCGCTTCATTGAGTAATTTAACGCCCTGATCTTGAATCTCCCATAAAATATCATCAACAGGTAATTTAGGCGGTTTAGAATGAAAAATAGTATTGGGCTCAATGGTTAATTGATACCAAGAAATATGATTCGGATTCAGGCTGATAGCCGTTTTTAGATCGTCAAGGGCATTATCTAATGATTGATTAGGTAAGCCATGCATTAAATCTAAATTAAAGCTAGTGACACCACATTCTGTTGCCAATTTTGCTGCTGTTTTCGCTTGGTTGCTATCATGAATTCGACCAAGCTTAATTAACTTATCAGAGGCAAAGCTTTGTACGCCGATAGAAAGTCTATTAACGCCAGCATCAAAAAAGCCTATAAACTTATCTGCTTCAACCGTGCCGGGGTTTGCTTCTAACGTGATTTCAATATCTGCGGCATGGTCAAAACGACTAAGTACTTGTGCGAGCAAACTCTTAATAGACCCAGCTGAGAACAAACTCGGCGTACCACCACCAATGAATATTGAATGCAAAGGACGTGTGTTTAACTGGAAACGAGCAATATCCGCATCTAAATCTTGGATCAGAGCGACAACATAATCTTGCTCAGGGATGGCACTTTTAACGGCATGTGAATTAAAGTCACAATAAGGGCACTTTTCTACACACCATGGAATATGAATATAAAGTGATAAAGGCTGACTTTCTAATATTTCTGACATAAGTAAAGGGCTCGAGCTTACTTTGATGAGTTTGCATGAGCGAGTTCTTCAACCAGCTTAGCTAATGCTTGACCACGATGACTCAAGTTGTTCTTCACTTCACGCGATAGTTGCGCTGAAGACATCTGCAAATCATCTTGCCAAAAAACAGGATCATAACCAAAGCCTTGCTCACCTTGTTTACTTCTTGAGATGCTTCCTTCCCATTTACCGTGACAAATAAGGGGGGTTGGGTCATTTTCATGTTTCATATAAACCAAAACGCAATGGAAACGGGCAGTACGTAATTCGTCGGGTGTGTTGGCTAACGCTGCTAGGAGCTTGTTGGTATTGTCATCATCGGTGACTTTACCTTCAGTAATATCTGCCGCGTATCTAGCTGAATAAACACCAGGTGCACCATTGAGCGCGTCAACTTCTAAACCAGAGTCATCTGCAATAGCGGGCAAACCAGTAATTTTTGCCGCATGACGTGCTTTGATAATGGCATTTTCTACGAAGGTGGTACCTGTTTCAGCAACTTCAGAAACATCAAATTCACTTTGCGGTACTATTTCTATTGATTGCTCAGCCAGTAAATGGGCCAACTCTTTAACTTTACCTTGGTTTCCTGTGGCTAATACAACTTTTGACATTATGGTTACCTACGACTATTTTGCGTTTTTTAATCGCGCTATTCTATCCTAGAACTGGCGGTTTCGCTAAAGTTAACCGCAAAAAAAAGAGCTTTGAAAAGCTCTTTTTTATCAAATTTAACTTAAAGATCAAACAATGTAAGACTATTAATCCACGTAGAATGTTTGTGAAAATTTCAATTGCTGTTTCTCTTTACCATCATTAATCATGATATCAAAGTGAATTGTCTCTTCGTTACTATAGTTAACCTGAGCAAGGTAATAAATAGCACCACCTTCTTTGACTTCTTTAAACGCTAAATCTTTAAATTGACCCAGGTTGTTTTTGGCTTTACCCGTAATACTAACTGTCTTTGATGGCGTGTTTTTTTGGGTGTTATCTAGGACTGAAATGTTGACCAATCCATTATAACGGCTACGCGTAATGCCATAGACTTTAGCTATTTCAGGGGTGAAGAATGTTGAACCAATAGCCATGTAATGCACATTCATAGTGCCTAATTTTTTCATGTTATCAGCACTAACATTGCTCATCAAAAATAAGCTAAGGCTAAAGGCAATAAGTAATTTGATGATTGACGTTTTCATGTGATTCTCCAAAATAATACAGAGGATTTGGTTCTGCTCTATTCATTTCTTTAGTATAGAACAGACCCCAAAAAATACTATTGTTTTACAACGCACCCCAATAAGGTAATGAGTTTGAAAGTAAGATATTTATGACATTCATCGCCAAAAATGCGAGCAACATGGATAAATCTAAACCACCCATATTTGGAATTATTTTACGAATAGGGTTTAAAAAAGGTTCGGTTAATTGGCTAAGCACCATCAACGTCGCATTATAGCCCTGAACAACCCAACTCATGATCGCCATGATAATCATGACAACGAAGAGTAAAAAGCCAGCTTGCTTCAATAAGACTAATAATCCGATGTAAAAAGCTAATACGCCTAAACTCTCACCGGATAAAGCGGCTAGAGTAACAAATTTTAGTGTTGCTACTACATAAGCGATAAGTACCGTTGCTAAATCTAAGCCACCTAGCCCAGGAATAACTCGGCGAAGGGGTATCACTAACGGGTTACTTACTTTGACAATAAACTGACTTAATGGATTATAAAAATCAGCTTTTACCCATTGTAGCCAAACACGCATGATTAAAATCATTAACAAGGCGTCGAAGGCGAATCTAAGCAAATAAATAATTGCTTCCATTGGTTTTCCTCTACTTAATTTGAGTTAGTTTGAATTACAATAAAATAGGGCTATTTAGCCATTTCTTCAGCACGAGCTATAGCAGCCGACATAGCATTTTTTACCATTTTCTCTAGACCATCGTGCTTGAATTGTTCTATAGCGGCGTGTGTTGTGCCACCCTTTGAAGTTACATTAGCACGCAATTCACTGATGGGAGCACTGTTGTGAGCTACCATTTGGGCAGCACCAAGCGCTGTTTGCTGTACTAGCATACGGCTTTCTTCTTCAGAAAAGCCATACTGCTTTGCTTGCTGTTCCATGGCCTCCATAAATAAGAAATAGTAAGCAGGGGCAGAACCAGCGACAGCAATAATATTATTAATCTTACTTTCTGCGTCCAGCCAAATACTTTTGCCAACAGCGTCAGTAATTTTTTCTGCACTAGCCTTTTGCTTTACGCTAACTTCTTTGGAAGCAAACAGACCGCTCATGCCTAGACCTAGTTGAGAAGGGGTATTTGGCATTACACGAACTACAGGAGCGAGGTTTGTAGTGTCGTCTTTTGATAATGCTGATTGAATTTGTTCAACGGTAGTTCCGGCGGCAACAGAAATGAATAGTTTTCCTGCTATATCGATTGCTTGGCTTATTTGAAAACAAACATCAGTGATAAAATGTGGTTTAACACAAAGTACAACAACATCGGCGAACTCACTCGCTTTGATATTGTCATTCGTTTGTAAAACGCCAAATTCTTTAGCAAGCGTTAGTCTCTTAGCCTCAGAAGGGTTGGCCACTATAATTTCTTGAGGAGTAATACCAGAATTGACTAAACCAATAATGATGGCGCGTGCCATATTACCGGCACCTATAAAGGCTATTTTATTCATAAAAGGGGTTCCTAAACGATTAATGGTTAAATTTTATTTGCTCTTGCACCAAAAATGGCGGTGCCAATTCTCACCATGGTTGAGCCGTGGGCCACAGCGGTATCTAAATCATTAGACATACCAAGAGAGAGAGTATCAACGCTGGGATATTGCTCTTTAAGTTGGGTAAACAAGTGCTGCATTTGCTCATAACAGGCTTTAGGGGCGTTTTTTTCGGGAACAGCCATTAAGCCTCGTAAGATGAGTTTATCACAACTATCCACTATTTTAGCTAGAGAAAAAACCTGCTCAATACTTATACCTGACTTTGACTCTTCATTGCTAATATTCACTTGTAAACAAATGTTTAGCGGAGTATCGTGAGGATTATCATCCTTGAGATGTTGATTTAGACGCAAGGCAACTTTTTCTCTGTCAACACTATGAACCCATGAGAAATTACTGGCAATTTGTTTGGTTTTATTCGATTGAATAGGGCCAATAAAATGCCAAACTACCTCAGGTAAATGTGATAACTCTGCTATTTTTTCTACCGCTTCTTGTAGGTAATTTTCACCAAACTCATGTTGACCTGCCAAGTAGGCTTGTTCAATGAGTGAGGCTGATTTAGTTTTACTTACGGCTAGAAGCGATACAGGAGATGATTGCGGTGATAATTCTGCAAGGGGAATTAATCTGTCACTTTGTTGACAAGCTTGCTGAATTTGCGCTTTAATTTTATCAAGATTATCTTTTATATTTATCATGTTAAATATTGAGCTGTGTTAACTTATCTTATTTTCTGGTTAGTATAACCTATTAAATTATTACCGATAAAAGATAATATTATTATTTTTATCACTTTATAAAAAGAGGCTTTTATGGATATTACCGAACTACTCGCATTCAGTGTCGAACATAACGCATCAGATTTACATTTATCAACCGGTACACCGCCTGCTATTCGTGTTGATGGTGACGTACGTAAACTTAATATTCCGGCCTTTGATGGCAAAGATGTCAATGCGTTAGTTTATGACATTATGAATGATCGTCAGCGTAAAGAATATGAAGAAAACTTAGAAGTCGATTTCTCTTTTGAAGTACCTAATTTAGCACGCTTCAGGGTTAATGCTTTTAATCAAAATCGTGGCCCTGCTGCGGTGTTTCGTACAATCCCAAGTAAAATCCTTTCCCTTGATGATCTAGGTTGCCCTGAAATATTTCGTGAAATATCGGATACTCCGCGTGGTTTAGTTTTAGTTACTGGCCCTACGGGCTCGGGTAAATCAACCACATTAGCTGCGATGGTTGATTATATTAATGATCATAAACATGATCATATTCTAACTATTGAAGATCCAATAGAATTTGTACATGAAAATAAGAAATGTCTTATTAACCAACGTGAGGTTCATCGTGATACGTTAAGCTTTGAAGCGGCATTACGCTCAGCATTACGTGAAGATCCTGATGTAATTCTTGTTGGTGAGATGCGTGATTTAGAAACCATTCGATTAGCCATGACAGCAGCGGAAACGGGTCATTTAGTCTTTGGTACTTTACATACAACCTCAGCACCAAAAACGATTGACCGTATTATTGATGTCTTCCCAGGCGAAGAAAAATCAATGGTTCGCTCCATGTTGTCAGAGTCACTTCGCGCGGTTATATCACAAACACTCATTAAAAAAGTTGGCGGTGGGCGTGTTGCTGCTCATGAAATTATGATTGGTGTTCCTGCTATTCGAAACCTTATTCGTGAAGATAAAATTGCTCAAATGTACTCTGCTATTCAAACCGGTATGCAGCATGGTATGCAGACGATGGATCAATGTCTGCAAAACCTTGTTAACCGAGGTATGATCACCAAACAAGACGCGATGGAAAAAGCGGTTGATAAAAATCAATTTTCAGGGTTTTAATACGAGTATTTAGTGAATGTATAAATGGAATAAAGGATAGTAAATGAAGCTTCATGAATTATTAGAAAGAATGGTAAAAAAAGACGCCTCTGATATGTTCGTTACGGCTAAATTACCCGTGAGTGCTAAAATAAATGGTGAATTACAGCCGATAGATGATGTGGTATTAACCGCAGAAGAATCTTTAGGCTTGGTTTATGACGCCATGAATGATAAGCAAAAAAATCAATTTAATAATGACAAAGAATGTAACTTTGCCATTGAAATTGATGATATTGGTCGTTTTCGAATTTCTGCTTTTTGGCAACGAGACATGGCGGGTATGGTTGTTCGTCGTATCGTAACGGATATTCCCGATGTTGATGATTTAGGTTTACCACCAATTCTAAAAGATGTCGTCATGTCTAAACGTGGGCTAGTGCTATTTGTTGGTGGTACAGGTACCGGTAAGTCGACATCTATGGCATCGTTGATAGGTTATCGTAACCGTAATTCCTATGGTCATATTCTCACCATTGAAGATCCGGTAGAATTCGTTCATGAGCACGGTAAAAGTATGATAACTCAGCGTGAAGTTGGCTTAGATACAGCATCTTTCGACGCGGCACTGCAAAGTTCATTGCGACAGGCACCAGATGTTATTTTAATTGGTGAAATTCGCAGTCAAGAAATAATGGAACATGCACTCAGTTTTGCAGAAACGGGGCATTTATGTATTGCTACTTTGCATGCGAACAATGCAAACCAAGCTATTGACCGTATTATGCATCTTGTACCAGCAGACCAGCATGGCAAGTTGTTATTCGATTTAGCGTTAAACCTACGTGGTATTATTGCTCAACAGCTCGTACCAACAAAAGATGGGCATAGTCGAATAGCTGCCATCGAAGTATTACTTAATTCGCCCTATATCAGTGAACTCATCAAAAAAGGCGATATTGGTGGTATAAAAGAGGTGATGGAAAAATCGAATGAATTAGGCATGCAAACGTTTGATCAGGCATTATTCAATCATTATCAACATGGAATGATTACTTATGCTGATGCATTACATCATGCTGATTCGCCGAATGATTTACGTTTAATGATTAAATTGCGCAGTAATGAACAAGGCGGTACTGGTGGTTTGTCAGGGGTAACGTTAGATGGTTTTGATTCTACGGATAACTAGAAACGGCTAAAAAACTCATATTGTGAACTATAAAAGCTGATTGCACTTAGGTTTATACTTGGTAACTATCAGCTTTTTATATGATATCTTTAGATAATCATTAGCCTAGTTTTTATATCAGGCTGATGATTACTATTACTTACTATTACTTGGCTTAGATATATTGCCGACATAATAAAAAATGGTCCATTTCGTAGAAAATAAACCTGAAGTTGGCACTAAGTGTGTTGAAAAAGTCACTTTCTCATTTGACTTGGCGTCATGGTTGGTAAACGTAGTTTTCATACCATCATCATGGTTTCTTTTACTTTCTTCTAATTGCCATTGCTCACCTAAACACTCTTGGGTGATTCTTTTAGCATTTTGGTAATAACCTTTAGCTGTTTCTTCATCAGGCGCTACTAGGTTGCAAGAATAGGTATGTTGTTTTCCACCCCATGAAAAAACTTGGCAGTTTTCACCAAAAAGTTGATATTTAGCTTTCCATATATTACTGGCTCTTCCTGAAACCTTAACCTCTTTTAATGACGTGAAATCATCATAATACGCACTTTTAAGCAAATCCAGTTTAGTGCAAGGACTCGTAGTGGGCATGATGTTAGTCGCAATTTTAGTATTTTGATTAACGCAACTTGCTAATAAAACACTTGAAAGGATAAGGGTATATTTTGCATATGTTTTCATAAAATTATATCAGCCTGACGTAAAATTTTAAGGTAATACCAATAAGTTAGTTTGATTGGTATAAATACTTTCTAGTACTGATGGTACAGAGTTTTGACACTTTTTCCTAGTTAACATCAGTAATGAATAAAATACTAACATTATAAGTCATAACATAACTTTAAGATGTGTTTTACAGCATATCATAGTGAAAAAGAGTTATATTTTTAGTGATTTAAATAGCTTAAAATACTGTCATTATTTTTCTATATCCAACAATTATGTAGACTAAACCTAATGATCCCCATCTCACCCTTGAATACAAAGAGCTTAGCATTTATACAAGCCAAAATTGATAACAAAACTAAACCACTAGGTGCCTTAGGTGCGCTAGAATCATTGGCTCTACAACTCGCTTTAATTACAGCACAAAGAGTTCAAAAAAACTCAGACTTTACTCTTTCTGAAAACAATAGTTCTGGCCAAATCAATATAAGTAATCCGGCCATGATCGTTTTTGCCGGTGATCACGGCATAAATGAGAATAGTGTTAGCATTGCGCCAAGTGCCGTAACTAAACAGATGGTGCTTAATTTCTTACAGGGTGGGGCTGCGATAAATTGTTTTTGTCAAAGTAATGATATTGCGTTAACTGTAGTCGATTGCGGTATTTTACAAGCAATTTCTCAGGATGAAATTCCTCAAGTCAGAAACAATGCAATGAAGCCTGTTAACTTTGTCGAGCATCGGCTAGGCGCAGGAACAAATGATTTTTCAGCTAAACCTGCTATGTCCATCACACAAGTGAAACAAGGGTTTTACTACGCAAGACAACTGATTAATGCACAAATTAGCCAAGGCGTTGAGATATTGTTATTAGGTGAAATGGGTATTGCCAATACTAGCTCTGCTGCTGCATTAATGTCTGCACTAACGTCATTGAGTGTGGAAGACTGTGTTGGTCGTGGTACAGGCATAACGGATGAGCAATTAGAGAAAAAAATCAACCTAATTGAAAGTGCACTTAAGCGAGTTAGTGTATCAGAACAGCATGTAGAGAATTTAACTCAAGAGTCGGTTATGTTGTTGTTATCTGAGTTAGGTGGTTTTGAGATCGTTCAAATGGTTTCAGCTATATTATCGGCAGCGACTGCGAATATACCGATTGTGATCGATGGCTTTATCGTTAGTGTTGCTGCATTAGTTGCACTTAACTTAGATAATAATGTCGCTAATTACCTCATTTTCTCTCATGTTTCTCATGAAAAAGCTCACCAATTATTACTTGAAAAGCTTATGTTGGCGCAAACATTTACGGACTCAAACAACCAAGCTTTATTAAACCTAGGACTTCGCTTAGGCGAGGGGACAGGCGCAGCACTTGCTTTACCGCTAATCAAAGCTTCGGCAAGTTTTTATAATCATATGGCTAGTTTTGAAAGTGCAGGTGTCACAGTATGAGTGCATCGGTGAATGTGCCGCTAAAACATAAAGTAACGGCACAACTCAATTTATTTTATTTGGCGTTAAGCTTTTTTACTCGTTTACCTGTACCTAAAAGCATGCATTATTCAGAGGCATTGTTAAATAAAGCTAATCGATACTTCTCGTTAGTCGGCTTAGTTACAGGGGGACTTCTCGCGTTAAGTTATGCCTGTTTTAGTACCTTCTTACCGACGAATATAGCTATTTTGTTAACTATGGCGATAAGTCTGTTGTTAACCGGAGCTTTTCATGAAGATGGGTTAGCTGATATGGCTGATGGCATTGGTGGTGCCTTCGCAATAGAAAAACGACTAATCATTATGAAAGATAGTCGTATCGGTACTTATGGTGCTGTTACGTTAGTTATCGCATTATTATTAAAATTTACCTTGCTGATAAATATAGCGGAACAAGATAGTAACCACTTACTTTTAGCTATTGTATTAGCTGAAGTTTTATCCCGGACTGTTGCTGGCAGTTTAATTTCTTCTATGCCTTATGTGAGTGATATTGAGCAGAGCAAAAGTAAACCATTAGCCCAAGCACAGTCCATATCGGAATTAGCGCTTTTATTATTAATCGGTATAACCCCACTCATTTTTTATTCAGGCGAAGTCATCTTTACATTGTTGATTGTTTTAGTGTTATTTCGAAGTCTATTTAAGAGCTGGCTTATGGCTAAAATTGGCGGTTTTACCGGTGACTGTTTAGGTGCTGGGCAGCAACTCTCTGAGTTACTTATTTATTTAACGCTCGTTTCATATATTAATAAAGATGTATTTATATAATTTGCCCTTACGGGGCATAGTTTTTTGGGAAATAGTTTTATGGAACATAACTTTATGAGAATAGTAGGATGATTCATCTCGTTTTAGGTGGTGCTAGATCAGGTAAGTCGCGATTTGCGGAGCAGCAGACACTCGAGTTATCAGTAATACAGGGAAAACAAGCAGTTTACATTGCTACGGCAACTGCTATTGATCCAGAAATGGATAATAGAATAGCTCAACATCAAAGTGATAGGGGTGATAGTTGGCAATTAATTGAATGCCCGTTATTTTTGGCTGACACCTTGGGTGAATTTGATAATAATGATGTTTACTTACTGGATTGCTTAACCTTGTGGTTAAACAATCAACTTTATGCTGTTCATGAAGAAAGTCGTGATCAGCAAGCCCAACATTTACAAACTGAAATAGACAAATTAGCCACGAGTCTAACCTCTGTAAATGCTGACATTGTTATTGTCAGTAATGAGATTGGGTTAGGTGTTATACCAATGGGGGAATCTACCCGTTTATATGTTGATTATTGTGGCTGGTTAAACCAAAAAGTTGCAGAAGTTTCAGATAAAGTCACCTTGGTTACCGCGGGTATCCCACTTTGTATAAAAAGTAATAATGAGTAAACAATACTGAGTAAGTAAAATGAGTTTTCAATATGATTGAAATTGACTTAATAAGGCATGTTAAAGTGTTGGGTAAGCCAGCCTTATATGGATCTACTGATGTTGCTCCTATTCCTGGAGAGAATGCGCGTTTACTTGAACGTTTATTAACACAACAAAAAACGTCTAACGCTTATCAAGGTGTTATTTCTTCTCCGTTGATACGTTGTCAAAATCTAGCAAGAGAGTTTTCGAAATTAGGCCAATTATTCCTAGAAATATCCCCTAATTTACAAGAGATGAACTTCGGCAGCTTTGATGGTGTGCCTTTTGATGATCTTCTCTTCGAAGAAAATGTTTTCGACGGGAGTATTCTTGAAGCTAATCAAAAGGGTGAAGAGAAAGCTAAACTGCATTGGTCGCAACTTGAAGGCTTTTTTCAGGCACCTGCAGAAGTTACTTTACCACAAGCTGAAATCTTGCCTGATTTTTATCATCGCGTGAAATTAGCTTGGGAAAAACTGATAGAACAACAAGTCTGTATTGTGACTAAGCATAAAGAAATACTTAGATCAGGACAAGAGCAAGAAAAAAGAGAATCATGTAAAAACAGACGGATTTTAGTTGTTGCGCATGGCGGTGTTATTCGTATGATCTTAGCGCATATATTACAGTTAGATTGGCAACAAGCCAGTTGGCATCAAAAGCTACAGATTGGCCATGGCAGCATTTCCCGCATCTTGATTAGCCAGCCTTATCAAGATAATCAACTAGAACAAGCTGTGAAACCAATACAGCACCAGCAATTAACCCAACAAGTGACGACCATTGCTATGCCGTTTCTTGAGGAATTATCAGATGAAAGCTAAGCAAAATAACAGCCATTTTACACCGAAATATTTTGAGACAACTGAATCAAGTCGATGTAAAACCTTGATGATACAAGGAACAACATCGGATGCGGGAAAGACGACTCTCGTGGCAGGACTGTGTCGAGTGTTTGCTGATTTACAGGTTAATGTAGCACCCTTTAAACCACAGAATATGGCGCTTAATAGTGCAGTGACACCATGTGGCGGTGAAATTGGACGAGCTCAAGCGTTGCAAGCTAAAGCCGCGCGACTAGCATTGGATGTAGACTTCAATCCTATTTTACTAAAACCCAATAGTGATACTGGTGCGCAAGTTATCGTGCACGGAAAAGCACTTATGCATAAATCATCGTCAAATATGGAAGCTAGTGAGTACCAAGATTATAAAAAAGTGGCCATGCAAGCGGTACTGAGTTCACATAAGCGCTTAACACAGCAGTATGACTTAGTTGTTGTTGAGGGGGCTGGAAGTCCAGCAGAAATAAATTTACGTAAGGGTGATATAGCTAACATGGGCTTTGCTGAAGCTATTGATTGTCCGGTATTAATTATTGCTGATATTGATAAAGGGGGCGTTTTTGCACAGCTCGTTGGTACCTTGATGCTGCTGTCGCAATCAGAGCAAGATAGAGTGGTAGGTTTTGTGATTAATCGCTTTCGCGGTGACATTAAATTACTTGAATCTGGATTGACATGGTTGGAGGAAAGGACCAATAAACCAGTGCTAGGTGTTTTACCTTATTTACACTGTTTAGATATTTCTTCTGAAGATGCCTTAGTAACAAAACAAGCGCTAGTAGAGGGAACATCGACTTCACAAAAAGTACGTGTTGTAGTGCTAGTTTATCCACATATGAGTAATCATACCGATTTTGATGCACTGCGCCATCATGAAGATATCGATTGCCAGTTCCTTTTTGCTAAGGGATCGAAAGATGAGCTTAATCCTGAAAAAATCGCTATTCCAGCGTGTGATCTTATTATTTTACCCGGTAGTAAAAATGTCCGTAGTGACCTTAGTTTTTTAAAACAACGGGGCTGGGATGACGATATAGCCAAACATTTACGTTATCAAGGCAAAGTGATTGGTGTTTGCGGTGGTTATCAAATGTTAGGAGAACTGATTGCAGATCCCGAAGGGGTAGAAGGGCAAAAGGGCGTTAGCGAAGGCTTAAGTTATTTTGCTATGGATACTATCTTAGCATCGAATAAAACGTTGATTAATGTTTCAGGTATATTGGAATTAACAGACCAAAAGGCTGATATTAGTGGTTATGAGATCCATGCTGGTGTGAGCACACTCAATAACTCTGGCGCGAAATTGTCTCATTTAATGACTATCGCAGGAGAAGGGCAAGGGTTAATAAGCGATGATGGTCAAATCGCTGGTTGCTATCTACATGGACTATTTGATCAACCTGAAGCGTTACAGCTCTTTATGGGATGGCTTGGTTATGATGTAAGTAAAGCGCCTAGTATTGAAATTCTGGAAGAGCAGGCCATTGAGCGAGTGAGTCAAGCCTGTCAAACCCATTTAGATATGGAGAAAATAAAACAAATAGTTACAGAATGGTACAAATAACCATAGAACTATCATGGGTATTATTTATTGTAATGATCTAAATCAATTCGCTGTTATGTTTACTTGTTAAAATGCTTCTATTGATAGTGTTACCACCGTTAGTAAGGTAACTAATAAGTAGCTAAGGAGTGACTTTAGTGTCGAATGTACATAAATTATCGCAAATAAACAGTGACAAGAAAAATTGTAAGCCAATCGTTTACTCTTGCTCTGGTTGTTCAAATCTCGCGCAAATGGCGCATAATATTTCATTAACTCTTGATGGTGATGGTATTGCTGAGATGTCTTGTATTGCTGGCGTTGTCGGTAAAATAGAACCCATAATGGCGATGGCTAAATCAGGGCGACCTATTATCGCTATTGATGGTTGTGCACTAGGCTGTACAAAAGCTTGTTTAGATAAAAGTGGTATAAAAACCGATCACTATTTTAAAATTAGCGACTTAGGGTTCGAGAAGCGTGATAAATGGGATGACTCTCTTACTGAGAACACAGTGGCGATGAAAAGTGTTTATGCGAATTTGATAAAAGCGGGTATTGGCTTTACGCAGTAATTGTTTTGTTAAAATCTCTAACAGTTCAACCTAAGTAAGACGTATAAAAAAGCTGCCAATTTTATTGAGCAGCTTTTTTTATGTTTATAATTGTCGAGTAAATCTCTTTATTTAAGCATCTTGCTCTAAGAAAGGCGCATATTGATTGTGCTTACCTAGTACTGCTTGGCTACCTTTTAGAGAGAAACTATAACCACATAATGAGAATTTACCGCGAAAAGCGAGTGCTTGTATTAGCTCAGCACTATCGAGAGGGGAAAAACTAGCAAAGTATTCACTATCATTTTCAACCAGTACTGATAAAGGTCGGATTGATGAACCCTTGTTAAATTTAATGATTTGACAACTTTTATCACCAGTTGATGACAATTGTGACCAAAGTTCACCATTAGCTACTTGATCAGCTTGCCAATGAATAATAACGCCTTGATACTCAGATAAGTATAAATTGAAATTATCAGGCATCGCGAGTAAATGAGCTTTATTGTTAAAAAGAGAAGTGGATACATTGTTAGCTAATACTTGCGGCTTATTGGACGCTGCATTGTTAGTATTATCCAGCTCTGTGGGATTAACGTTAAGTGCACTATTTACCAGTACACCGATAAAGATCAACGCAATACTGGTGATGAGCCCAAGTTGTATTTTACGGTTGCCAAGGAATTTTAAGCGAATAAGTTCGCCAATATCAGCTTGCTTACCATCAATCTCAGCATCAAAGGTGTCGTTAGGAATAATACTTTGCTCAGTGACCGTGTCATAAGCATAAAGCTGCTCATTAGCGCCATCAGCAACTAATGTAGGCTCAATGCGTTGATTATGAGTTTTAATAGCAACGGTCTTCTTTTTATATTCACTTAGATCAACAGGACCGGAATATCCCAGGATGTAATTATTTTTTTCTTTTATCTTTTTACTTGGGTAGGTAAGCAGGAGGATAGTGCTTAATAGAGGTAAAATTAATAAATAATAACTACCACTGTTTTCAAGCAGTAAACTCAAGATACCAGTAAGTAAAAGTAAACCACCGGGCACCAATTGCCAATTTTTATTAAGTTTAGCATCATGTAATCGACGTTTGGCACTGCAGGTAAGTACAACGGTCAATAGTAATAAAATGACAAAACTTACTGCCAAATAACTAGATAAAATGGCAGAGCAAAAGATAAAGCCCAAAATAGTAAATAATGATGTTGCAAAAAATCGATTGCGATCATCAAATCCTTTTAGACAAAAAACGGCTTGCAAAAATGGCACAAAAACTCCAAAAAAGATAAGTTGCACTAGGTGTTAATCGTTCTTAGCATAACACTAGTTGATGGTACTTGTGATTTAACAATAACTGTAAAATAGTTATTGTTAAATTAGTATTAATTTACGCGATAAGCGGGTAAGTCAATTTTCTCAAGTTTTAAGCCATAAAGTGTCAAACAGCCCTGATTGTTTGATTCTCCATCACCGCTGAAATCAAAGTCGAAAACACTATAAATGCAGGGGCCGTGTTTCTTGGTAAACTTTAATCTACTAGAGCGCCTTGCCAGTGAAATAAACTGCAAACCACCGTCTTTACAGTAACGATGAACATGACGTTTAGCTGCCTCAGATACTTGTCTTAAATACACAAAGTACCAACAAAATAAGCAAAAAAGTAATAAATAGTAAATATTTTCCATAAATGATACTTTCCACAATTAAGAATAACTAAGCTTGGCTAAATAATTGCCCAATGGCTTGTGCTAATGCTGGTGAGCGATGCTCACTACGAATACATTGGAAAGCAACAGGTCTAATTAATGGAATAGTCACTAAGTCTTTAAAAATACTTGAAAATAGGGCTAAGTCATTATTACGAAGCAAATGTTCAAAATAACACATAAGTATCTGTTCATCAGCTAACGCTTGCCAGCATCTACCAGATAAAGTGATAAGTAATTCGTCGCTGACTTGTTCTCTGCTTAACAGTTGTTCTACGGATTTTTTCACATGAAGATGATCACTATTGGCTGCTAGGGCTCGTAATAATTGCGTCGATTTTAGAGAATTATCAGTAATTGTTAATGCGCTCTCAAATGCGGCTAATAGTGCGTCAATTAAAACAATGGGGTACTGCTCATTCTCTAAAGCACTACAAACGGGCGAAAGTACTTCATCAGGCAAATGCGGTAGCGCATTGAATAACAACTCACTATGATTATCATGTTTAATCCTAGCGATAAAGTCAGTGATACCTTGTACGCCGACACCTTGCCAATTGCCCCAATCAGCACCATGACTGAGATATTGTTTAAATGGAGAAAAATAAGCGCTAGGTTCTTGCTTTAAATCAACTTTTATTTTGCTATTTAAACTCGCCAATTTATATTGTGCAGGGGTGAAGAGGTAAGGGTTACTACTGAGTAATTCCTCCTGCTTTTTAGAGGTTTCTTGCGTTAAGTCAGCACCGAGCGCTTCAACAATAATAGCGATGAAGTGGTTTCTTGCCCCTTGGTTTAATAAACCGCGTTCATCAAGTGGCAATTTTAATAACCACAAATAAGGCTGGGATGACTTTTTCTGCCAAAAGGCTATGGCTATACAGGCACAGCCTTGCGTAGGAGTAGGATAAGGCAGTTGATTTAATTCAACTTTCTCAAATTGATCTTTAGGTAATTTACTGACTAGTCGACCAATATCATAAAGACGATATTGTGAACCTGAAAGTTTAAGTAATTCTGATAGGGTAGCTATGTTAGCTGCTGGTGCTGTGTCAGTCATAAAGTCAAAAATATTGCTGCTTGTTATAGCGCGTTATTATAAGGATAATGACGCCATTAACATAGTAAATTATTTATCTGAAAGAATTTACTCGTAATGAACAATTGTAATCATTCACCTTATAGAATCGACTCAAAATAATCACAGATGATGATAAAAACAACCCCTGAACATCTCAGTACTTTGTTAGCCGACTTAGCTTTCGAGCTTAAATCACTTAACCTTTGGCGAATAGCGCAACCAAGCGCAGCTGAGCTTTCTAGTAGTGCACCTTTTTGCTGTGACACCTTAGCATTTGAGCAGTGGTTACAGTTTATATTCATTCCTAAGATAGCGATGATGATAAATCAACATCAACCATTGCCGACAAAGATTTCTTTAACACCAATGGCTGAAGAGGCTTTTAAATGCTTATCAACGAGTGTTGAGCCTTTAATTGATGTAATCCAAAAAATAGATAAAACATTGACTGATCTGGGTAAATGTAATGAATAATATCGATAACGCTACTTTAGAAGTAGCAACTTTGGCGGACATAGAGCTAGAAAAACCAGTACTTAATATCCTCTATCAAGACGAGTTTATGGTAGCAGTTGATAAACCCGCAGGCTTATTTGTCCATCGAAGTTATATGGATAGAGATGAGGTTTACTTTGCTTTGCAGTTAGTTCGTGATCAAGTTGGGCAATATGTTTATCCTGTTCATCGTTTAGATAGGCCTACTTCAGGTGTACTCTTGTTTGCTTTAACTAAAGAAGTAGCGACTAAATTAAGTGAAGCGTTTGCCAATAAAAGTTGCCAAGAAGAGTTTAAGTCTGACACCGAGCTTGAGAACAAGATTGAGGGAGGTACTCAGGCAGCTCAACAAGATCAGGTTGAAAGACTTACTATTGATAAAAATATTGATGGTAGTAATTTAGCTATGGTGAAAACCTATTATGCCTTGGCACGTGGTCACTTGGTGGTATCTGCAGATTTAATTGATCATCCATTAAAAGAGAAGTTAGATAAATTGGGAGATAAAAATGTTAGTCGTGATAAGCCTGCACAATCTGCCCAAAGTTACTATCAAGTTAAACAACAAGCGAGTTTGCCAATAAAAGTTGGTAAGTTTGATAGCGTGCGCTACTCGTTAATTCAAGTACGTCCCATTACAGGCAGACGTCACCAAATTCGTCGTCACTTATCGCATTTGCGTCATCCTATTATTGGTGACATCAACTATGGCGATAACAAACAAAACCCATTCTTTATCGAGCACTTTGGTTTTAAACGCCTGATGTTGATAGCTAAATCACTAGAGTTTAATCACCCGATTAGTAATGAAAGAATTAAAATATCGGCGCCGTTTGATGAGCAATGGCAACAGGTTTTTGATACCTGTCAATGGCCTTTAATCTAGGTTGTTTATTTCAATAGCAGTGCTTATCTATAAGTAGCTTTCAACTATTCTGACCTGCTGTCTCTTATACACATCTCCGAGCCCACGAGACCGTACTAGATCTCGTAT
>OJBR01000425.1_pt1 | contig 19368 bp, 10 predicted proteins | sample 1591161 | NCBI WGS metagenome assembly OJBR01 (sample SAMN05416803, study PRJEB24817) | seawater metagenome | isolation source: Sea water | place: Canada:Atlantic | collected 2013-07
GGCAATGCCGCCGAGTTGCTCGATGGCCTGGTTGAGGCTGTTGGCCAGCGCGCTGCGGCAGGTTGCCAGGTCATCGCTGTCCGCGCAGCGCAGGGCCCGGTAGGGGCTGGCGCTGTTGCCTGCGGCCTGTTCCAGCACCCGTTCCAGATAGCCGTAGTAGCCATTGTTGTAGGCGGAGCCGCCGGCACCGGGTTTGTTGTCCCGGCCCATCAGTGACAGGTTGCGGCCGTCCACGTCTTCCACGGCGGTGATCTGCGGCAGCAGGATGTCGATCATCAGCGGGTACCAGGCATCCATCAGGGCCACGGCGGCTTCCTCGTCGTAGTTGCCGTCACCGTCCCGGTCCCGGCGCAGGGCACCGTTACCGACCCAGTCCTGCATCAGGCGGATGGCGCTGTCCTGATCGCCGGTAACCGGCGCGCTTGCCAGCAACGCCAGAGCGGCGGGGACGATTTCCTGGCCGCGCAGATCCACGGTGGCGGCATCGCCCATGGCTTCCACCATGCGCGCCCGGGTCACGCTGCCTTCCTGCACCAGTTGCTGCAGGCGCACGTCGAGGATGTCGTTGCGGTGTGCGGAGCCATAGGGCGCATGGGCATCGGCAGCCCACCAATCGCGGGCCGGACGGTTATTCCAGCTGGCCAGGTAGCCGCGGTCCGGGTTGCTCGCTTGAGGGTGTGCCTGCTGCGGGATAAAGCCGTTCCAGTCGTACTGGCCGTTACCCCAGCTGGGCAGTTCCGGGTGGATGCCGTTGGCCCGTTGCGGGTAATCACCGGAGTGGAAAAAGGCGATGTCCCGGTCGTCGATATAAAACCAGTTGAAGCTGCCGGTGGTGTTGTGGAACACATCGTAGAAGCTCTCTACATCGTGCACGTCATTGCGGCTGGCCTGCAGGAACGGCAGGGCGGTATCCAGTTCGGCGAAGTAGGTGCTGCGCTGGCGGGTCACCGCCACGGGCATGCCGGACACGGTGGCAAAGCCGATCACCGGGCCGTATTCCTCGGTGCGGATCACCCGGCGAGTGACCGCTTCGTTCTGACCCACTGCCTCCGGATCGGTGGAGGAGGCCAGGTTCCAGCGGGCCACCCATTGCTCGTCGATCACATCGAAGGGCTGACACTGGCCGTTGACCTGGTAGCCGCCTTCACCATGGGCCGGCGGCTCGGCCGGTTCACAGCGTTGCACCACCCGTACGTCGGTGAGGTCGGAGCTGCCGGAGGTGGCGCTCCAGGCGAAGTCCGGTCCACGCCCGATGACCACATAGGGCAGGCCGGTGAAGGTCATGCCGCGGGTGTTGATGTCGCCACCATGGACGGCCATTTCCAGCAGCAGCTGGGGCACAAAGTAGCTGGTCTGCGGGCCGAACACGGCCAGTGGCTGGCCGCTGGCGGAATGCTCCGCATTGAGCAGCAGGGCATTGGACATGACGCTGGGGAAACCATCGCGCAGCCCCTGAATGCCGGTTTCGATGGCGGCGATACGTTGCATGGCCTGTTGTTGCTGTTGCTCGGTGAGAGTGTCTTTGCGGGTCCACAGTGCGGGCAGCTGACGGGTCAGGCTGGCCCATTGCTGTGACAGGGCCTGGCCGCCATCGTCCAGGAAGGACAGGGACAGGATGCCGCCGAGCAGGTCGCCCACGGTATCCACCAGGCCGCCGACCACACCGGTACCGGGCAGGGCGGGGGCATTGCCCAGGGCTTCGGGACACTCGGGCTGGCCCGGGCGGCCACAGGGTTCATGGCTGAGCGGGTCAAAGGTCTGGAAGGAGCCGGCATCGAACATCACCGCACCGGGGAACTGGCCGGCCAGCTCGCCGCTGAGTGGGCAGATGTCCGGCAGGGTCGGTGGTGACTGGGTGGCGAAGGATGTGGTGGTGGTCACGGAGGATTCCGGATCGGTGCCGTGGCGCAGGTCTTTCCACAGATCGCAGGCGATCTCCTTGCTGCCGGTCTGGGCTTCCAGGGCCTGCAACAGCAAGACATTGTTGTGCTCGTTGCCGCCGCCACCGGCGAAGATGCCCTGGATCAGGGTGGCAATGGCGACCACGTCTTCAATCACGAAAGGTTCCAGTTGCACCCCCAGGGCCACGTATTCCACCGGCACTTGCAGCAGCCCGCTGCGGGCGTCGGCCACGTACTGGTTGAGGCCGGCCACATAGTTGGTGGCATCATCGAACACCTGGGCGCCATCATCGCCGAAGCGGGCGATGGTATTGGCGATCATGGTGGTGCGATCCTCTTCCCGGTAGGGCGCATTGACGGCGATATCCTCATCGAAGGAGAAGTCCGCCGGTCCCAGAAAACGAGACAGCTCGCCACGGCCGGCGCGGCGCAGCACATCAAGCAGGAACAGGCGGTCGGCGGCGGTCACATAACCGACCCCGAACAGGGCATCGCGGCGGGACTCGCCGAAAATGTGCGGCACCCCGAAGTTGTCGCGTTTGATATCCACCTGATAGCCGGCGGCATCCAGGGTCTGCTCGCTTTCCCAGTTACCTGCTTCCGGAGCCAGTAGTGGGGCCGCTTTGAAGTAGTCGCCGAGCTGGTCATCAGTCAACCCGGGTTCGCTGCGTACCAGGGCATCGTAGAGACCCAGCTGATCGTCGAAGTGGGGTTCCTTGCTGAGGGCCGGCACCAGACCGGTTTCTGCCACCAGGTCGTCGAACAGGGTGCTGAGCAGATCCCCGAGACCGGGAATGTCTGCGCTCAGATTGGCAACGCCGCCGATGTCATCCTGACCCGGGGGCAGGATGTTCAGTACCGTGCCGTAATCCGCAAAGGGAGCGGTGACATTGGATGGGCGCGGTTCCGGGCCAGTGGGCGTTTCCGGCGTCGGCGGGTTGCTGGGTGTGGGGGTGTTGCTGACGGGTGCCGGGTTGCTGGAGCCTCCGCCGCCACAGGCGGCAAGCAGGCTGGCGCTCAGCAAGGCACTGAGTAACAGGCCGGGTTTCATGATGCTCTCCTCGGGGACATTATTGTTTTGGTCGGCGAACCTGATTCGCACTAACGTCCCAAGATTGGCATTCCCGCGGGTATGAAAGGAGCCCCGGCAACAAAACAGCAAGAAAAGCCTACCGGTGGCTAATCATGTATCGGTATGTAAAAGCAGCAGCGAGCGTCTAGCTACTAGGGGCGAGCTGGTTTGTCAGGTTTTTCTGCGTGGTGGTCGCGAGCAAAGTAACGTCGCGGGCAGGGAGGTGAATAAGAGGGGCGGGCTGCTCGCGTCCAGTAGCTAGACGTTCGCAGCTAGAAGCTGTTGTTCAGATATTCTTTTCGATATGCGCCAGCACGTTGGCGAGGCGGTCGACGAGAATCTTGTTGATGCTTTTTTCCAGTACCCGGCCCAGTTCGTCGCTGACTACCGCGTCGGCCAGTGGGCGGATGCGGGTGATGAAGTCGGCCAGCTTGGGCACGTCTTCGCCTTCCGGCAGGGCTTCGTCACCGTACTTCTCGTCCACCAGGTGATGGATGATCATGCCGATAAAGCGCTCTGCCAGCTTGTCCACTTCTTCGCGAACCAGGCCGACATGGGTGAGTACCGCATCCAGTGGCACGCCGGCCTCGCTGAGTTCCTTGCCCGCGTTGTAGATGCGCGGGTAGGGAATGCGCAGGCGCATGCCTTCGGGAATGATGTAGCCCAGCTTCACCGCCTTGGTCATCACTTCCGGGGTGATGTCTTCGCCGAAGTCATCCAGCAGTTCCTGGTAGTCCAGGTAAGACGGCACACTGGGGTTCTGCCAGGAGGTCACTGCCACTTCCAGGCCGAGTACATCGTTCAGTTCGCGGCCCTGTTCCCAGGCGCTGAGCAGGTCACGGATATTATTGAGGGTGTAGCCACGTTCCAGCAGGGCGCCGATGATTTTCAGGCGTGCCAGATGCACATCGGTATAGATACCGGTACGACCGCGTTTCTCCGGCGGCGGCAGAATGCCCCGGTCCTGGTAGGCACGCACGTTACGCACCGTGGAGCCGGCCTCGCGGGCCAGTTCGTCGATGGTAAATTCCTTGTGGTTGCCGGCTTCGGCCTGAAGCGCGCCTGTCACAGGCTGAGTATATTTCTTCAGGCTGCGCAGGATAGCGGCGGGATTGCGGTCACTGGTTTTCATGCCCGCGATGATAGCCCGCTTTTTGCACAGGCGCCACAGCTCGCAGTGGTTGTGAGTTGGTGATTTAGGACATAAACGTGACGGTCGTCACTTGCGAAGAGGTAGTAATGCAGAGGCAGGAGCTTGCCTGCAAGCGAAACGTCGTTGGCCGAAGGATGATCGCCAGCAACAGAGCTTGGCGTGTGTGGGAAGCGATGCCTGGCATCGCTTCCCACAAGAACCATCTGGCTCAGGGGGTAATTTCCACCTGGGCCAGATTGCGGGCCAGGGAGGGGGTAAAGCGTCCCAGCCATTGCATGCCACGCGCTTCCGGGCTTACCGGTACCACCGCGCGGTTTTTCTCCACGGCCTCGACGATGGCCTGGGCCACCCGGTCCGGGGTAAAGGCACGGCGTTGATAGAACGTGTGGGCGTGCTGGCGGCGCCGTTCCTGTTCCTCGTTGTCGACGCCCACAAAACGGGTGTTGCGAGTAATGGGGGTATCGATGATGCCCGGGCAGATGGCGCTGACGCCGATGCCATGGTCGCCCAGTTCGGCGCGCAGGCATTCGCTGAACATCAGCACCGCGCTCTTGCTGGTGGCATATGCGGGCAGCATGCGCGAGGGCATGAAGGCGGCGGCAGAGGCCACGTTGACGATATGTCCGGCGCGGCCCTGATCGATCATCTGGCGAGCGAACAGGCGGCAGCCATGAATGACGCCCCACAGGTTCACGCCCAGCACCTGTTGCCAATCCTTCACGCTGGTGTCCAGCAGCGAACCGGACAGTCCGATGCCGGCATTATTGACCACGATGTCAGGGGCGCCCAGTTCCTTTTCCACCCAGGCGGCCAGGGCTTCCATGGAGCGGGTGCTGCTCACGTCGCACTTGCGGCTGAGGGCCTCGCCGCCTTCGGCGGCGATGATGCGGGCGGTGGCGGCAGCGGCCTCGGTGTTGATATCGGTGCAGACCACCAGGGCGCCACGGCGGGCGAAGGCCAGGGCGGTTTCCCGGCCGATGCCGGAGCCGGCGCCGGTAATCACCACGCGCTTGCCGCTGTCCGGGCCTTTTATCTGGCTGGTAGTGACTTCACTGCGTTGCAGAGGACCGGAAGCGGGGGCCCCGTCGATGTGCTGAATAAATTCGCGAATCCAGTCGGCGGTTACGTCCGGGTGTTGCAGTAGTGGGCCCCAGTGACCGCAATCCAGTTCCCGGCGCCACAACCGATCGGTCCACTGGGACAGGTCTTCCAGCATGGCCGGTCGCACATAGTTGTCCTGGCGGGCGACAATCAGCTGCACCGGCACTTTGGTGTGCCGCTCGCGTGGCTTGAGCAGACAGGGCAACATGTTGGCCCGGTACAATTCGATGCCGTGGGTGCCGTCCTGTAACTGGGTGGCGCTGGGCTCACTGTCCAGGTTTTCGGTACGGCGCAGGACTTTCGGCCAGGCCTTGGCCAGGCCGGCTTTCCACAGGGCCGGGGCCAGTACCGGTAATTGAAACGCGCCGATGTACCAGGAGTGGGACAGCTGGTTGAGCACGGCGCCAATTTTCTGTTCGCGCAGCCGGGCTTTCATCCACTGGCCCACGTGGTCCAGGCAGGGGCCGGACAGGGTGGTGTAGGAGGCGATACGGTTTTCGGCACCCGGGTCGGTGACCGATTCCCAGGTCTGGATGGAGCCCCAGTCGTGGCCCACCAGGTGGACCTTCTCATCGGGGCTGACCGCGTCCATGACGGCATGCAGATCGTCGCGCAGTTCCCGTAACTTGTAGGCGGCACGACCTTGTGGCACGGAAGAATTGCCGGCGCCGCGTACGTCATAGGCGACCACTTTGAAATCCCGGCTCAGTCGCTCGGCGACTTTTTCCCAGACGTGATTGGCGTCCGGGTAGCCGTGCACCAGTATCACTGTAGGGCTCTTGTCCGCACTCCAGGTGCGTACGGCCAGATCTACGCCATCACGGCTTACGGTTGTATCGCACCACTGCACCATCAGGCTGCTTCCTCTTGATTGTCGTTATGGCTGTTGTCGAGCAGGTGAGCCGGGGTGGCGGTCAGCCAGCGCGGGCCCTGGTCGTCCATCAGCAGAAATTCACTGCTGGCGACACTGTGTTGGCCATCGCTCAGGGTCAGTTGCCACTGCCACAGTCCCGGGATCAGCGGCGCTTCGTCGATGCGATTGCCCTCCGGCAGGGTGCCGGTGAGCGGCACCAGCCGGTAATGCTGGCGCAGGCCGGGGAAATGGCTGGCCAACTGTTGCGGCGTTTCGCCCTGCTGGAGAGTCCGCGGCAGTTGTTCGCGAATGTCACACAGCTGCGCGTGCAATGGTGCCAGCACGGAGGCCGGACCACTGAGGCTGGCCTTGGCGACATAGCCGTTCTGCACCGCATCGCAACGCAGTATATAGCTCATACCGATCCGGTAGCGGCGCTTTCCCGGTCTGTTCAGGCCAAAGCGACGGCGTGGCGGCTGGCCGGCAAAACGCACCCTGGGCGGGCGGGCCGGATCAAACAGTTGATGGGCTCGCAGCCAGTCGCGGATCAGCAGCTCGCAATCCTGTTCGCTCATCCCCGGTTGCAGGGACGCGGCGATAATCTGCAGGCATTTGTCGGCCTGTTCCCGGTTGTGGAGATAGGGGGTCAGAGCCTGGGAAGCCGGGGTCCAGAATGCGCTCATGAACGCCTCCGCCATGTTGTTATGGAATGGGTTCCGATAATTACAGTGGACAATGTCACGGTCAACCGCTGCGATTGGCATTCCTTTGCCGGTGATGCCTCCCCAGGGTCAATGCGGCGTGACAATTCGGGTACAGAGCGTTCGCGTGATCTTCACAAATTTCCGGTGCTCACTTGTTAAGGTATGCGTCTGAATAAGCTTCAAACATAGCGGTTGACCCGGCAAAAGCCGGCACTAAGGAGATGAGTGTGCGCCATCAAGCCCAGTCTTTACGGGGCCTGACAGCCCTGCTTTCCCTGTTGTTAGTGATGCTGACGACGGCGTTGCCTGCCCAGGAGGCGCCTCCCTCGGGCCAGGACTATGCTGAGCTGGCCACGCTGCTGGAGAATGATGCCACCCGCCAGCAGTTGATTGATCAGCTGCGCGGTCTTCAGGCTGCTGCCAATCCTGCCCCGCTGGGGCTTCAGGGTGAGGTTCCGGCCAGCGAAATCGCCGCCCAATCCCCCAGCGGTCAAACCGCCGAGCAGGTATCCCTGGCCCGCCGCATGGCGGCGGCCACTGGCAGCTTGGCCGGTGACATGGGTCGCCAGTTTGCGGCATTGAGCGGTCTGGTTACCGGCTGGTTCGCCAGTGATGACAGTGCTGTAGAAGCGGCTGCCACCACCTCGGTGAATATGAAAGCGGTCACCGCTGCGCTGTTGAATCTGGCCATTCTGGTGGTGATCACTTTTGTCGTGTTCTGGGCGCTGCGAATGCTGGCGGGTTCCGCCTTTGGCCGGCTCAGCAACTGGGCCCGAGGCGGCTCGGAAAAGCTGGCGATTCTGCGCACCACAGTCGGTGTGGCGGTTGCCGCGCTACTGGATGTCATTGTGGTGGCGCTGGCCTACCTGGCCGGTACCTTTGTGGCGCCGCTGCTGACGGAACAGCTGGGAGCAGATGCGACCCGGCTGGCCCTGTTCCTGAATGCCTTCCTGATCGTGGAACTGGCCAAAGCCGGTCTGCGCATGTTCTTTTCCTCCCAATATGAGGGCCTGCGGATGCTGCCGGTGGCGGCGGAGCAGGCGCGCTACTGCAACCGGTTTCTGGCCCGGGAAGCGGGATTGATCGGCTACGGCATGCTGGTGTTGGTACCGGTGCTGAACTTCAATGTGTCCCAAGCTGTGGGCAGTGGCGCCGGCACCCTGATCATGCTGGTGGCGCTGGCCTATGCCGCCGTAGTGATTGTCCGCAAGCGGCAGGTGCTGCGCGACGCACTGACCGAGCGTGCCAATGCCAGTTACGGCCCCATGCGTCTGGCACTGCTATTGCTGGCGCGCATTTGGCACTGGTTGGCTCTGGCCTATGCCCTGCTGGTGTTTGCGGTCACCGTGCTGCATCCGGAAACCGCGTTGCCCTATGTGGCTATGGCGACGCTGGAGACCCTGATTTATGTGGGTGTCGGGCTGCTGGTGTCGGTGGCGCTGGGACAGCTGATCGGCAAGGAAATCCAGCTCTCCGACCGTCTCAATGCCAGCATGCCGCGCCTGCAGGCCCGGGTGAACACCTATGTGCCCAGCGGGCTGAAAGTGATCCGCGCGCTGATCCTGATCCTGGTGGTGGTGCTGTCGCTGGATGCCTGGGAGCTCTATGACCTGGCCGGTTGGTATGCCACCACGGCGGGGGCGCAGACGGTTTCCGCTCTGATCGATATCCTGATTATTCTGGCGCTGGCGGCCCTGGTGTGGGTGGTGCTGGCAAGCCTGGTGGAGCATAAGTTCAGCCCGCGCGAAGACAGCACGCCAGCTGAGGCGGCCCGCGGAGAGACCCTGCTGGGACTGTTCCATACCACCATGGCCATTACCATCATCATCATGACGACGATGATCGTGTTGTCCGAGATCGGTATCGAGATCGGCCCGCTGATTGCCGGCGCCGGTGTGCTGGGTCTGGCCATTGGTTTTGGTGCCCAGAAGCTGGTGCAGGACGTGATCACCGGGATCTTCATTCAGCTGGAGAATGCCATGAACACCGGCGATTTCGTCAGCGTGGGTGGCAATTCCGGTACCGTGGACCGGGTGGGGATCCGCTCGGTGGCCCTGCGGGATCTGTACGGCACCTACCACATCGTGCCGTTCTCCTCGGTGGATGCGGTGTCCAACTTCACTCGCGAATTCGGTAACCATGTGGGCGAATACGGCATTGCCTATCGGGAGAGCATCGATGATGCCATCGTTCAGCTGGAAGCTGCTTTCGAAGAGCTCAAGGAAGGGGCCCACAAGGACAATATTCTGGCGCCGATGACGGTTGCCGGGGTTACCGCGCTGGCGGACAGCTCGGTGAATATCCGGGTGGTGATCAAGACCACGCCGGGTAACCAGTGGGCCGTGGGTCGTGCCTTCAATCGTCTGGTGAAGATCTACTTCGACAAGGCCGGCATCGAAATTCCGTTCCCCCATACCACCCTGTACTTCGGCGAAGACCGGGACGGCAAGGCCCCGGCGGGCAACATCCGCCTGGCCGACCAGCGGGTGGTGTCCACGCAGGATGGCAACGACGGGTAAGACTGGCGCCTGCCACGGCAGGCGTTGTTGAACATCAATTTTTCACCACAGAGGGCGCAGAGTTCACGGAGGAAAAGACTTTTCTCTGTGAACTCTGTGCCCTTTTTGGTGATGGTGTCTTTGAATACCTGACCGCCGCCATTGATTTCGTAGGGTGCTACTGAGCCTAAGGCGAACTGCACCATCAAACGCCGGATCGGTGCAGTTCGCCTTAGGCTCAGTAGCACCCTACGTTTGCAAAGCGGTGGGACTCGCAACTCAAAAAAAGGGCCGGCATAAATGCCGACCCTGGAGTCACCGGAAAAGGGAGAGCTCGGTGATGGAAATTGTTAGGCGGCCTCCTCCTTGAGGAGGTCGCCCAGCAAGGCTTCAAAGTTCTTCAGCTGCTCGCTGTTGTCGTGGTCCCAGGGGTGGAAACCGGGTTTGAACCAGTCGAACCAGGGCTTGGTAATATTGCGGAAAATCCCTTTCTTGCCCCAGGTATTCCTGGCCACGGCGCGCCAGCCTTTCAGATCGGTCAGGCCGCCCTTGATGCGCACGTTGTGCACGTAGAAGGGAATCATCAGGGCAAAGAAGATACCGGTGGCGGCCACTAGGGTGCCGCTGCGCAGGGCATAGGCGCCCAGGTTGCTGTCGTCACCGACGGCCACCTGGTAGACATCGAAGGCCACCGCCTTGTGCTCGGTTTCTTCCAGGGCGTGCCAGTTCCAGATGGCCTTGTAGCCCTCGTCGGCCCCTTCCATGATTTCTGGCAGATCCAGCAGGCCGCCACCGAGAATGGCGGTCAGGTGTTCCAGGGCCACGGTGGCAGCTAACTGGAAGGATTGCGGGGAATAGTCCTGCACGGCTTTCAACAGGCGGGCCACAAAGGCTTCCTGGGCGTGCAGGGGAATACCTGCCCGGGCAACGAAATCGTTGTACTCTTCGTGCTCACGACCATGCATGGCTTCCTGGCCGATAAAGGCAGTGACCGCCTTTTTCAGCTCGGGATCCGTGATCTGGTCACGGTAATTGCGTACGCTGTCGATGAAAAAGCGTTCCCCCACCGGAAAAAACAGGCTCATGGTGTTCATGAACTGGCTGACATTCAGGCCGTCCCGGTGCCAGGTCAGGGCTTTGGCCGGGTTCAGGTTGAATTTCAGATTGCGGCGGATGGGAAGAATCGAGATCGCCATGGTGCGTACCTCCGTAACTGTTACATCATTCGATGATACAATTGCTGTGTCACACAGCAAGTTTTTTCCACCGGGAAATGAAAAAAATGGCTCATAATAAACAGGAAGTTGCCAATCGTTTACTGGACGGCCTGATTGACCACCTGCTGGCCACACTGTCGCCGGGACAGCTGGACGGGCTGATTGAGCAGGAGCTGGATTACGCGTTGGATGTGGCCACCCGCTACACCCTCAACGATTGGGTCAGCGCTGAGCAGATCCGCATTACCGCCCAGAAATATGCGGCGGAAATGGACATCAGTGGGGCCATCCCCGAGCTGGTCGGCGACATGGTGGAGCAGTTCTACGACCACGGTATCCAGAGTGACCGCCTCATCGGTGATGTGGTGGACGAGGATGTGGTCATGGCCTTGCTCGACAAGGTGCTGGAGATCCCCCTGTCCCGCCAGAGCATGGCCTGGCTGGGTCGCAACCCGGTGCTGTTGGCGTTGCTGGCCGGTGGCGCCCAGCTGGGGCTGAAAACCCTGCTGCACCAGGGATTGCCGCCGGCGCTGCACGAGCAGTTGCGCAAGCGCCTTCCGGCCCGTTGGCTGGGCAGCCTGGAAGTGCGTTTGCAGGAATGGTTGCTCAAGCGCACGGAACAACTGCTCAGTGATCCCTGGCTGTACCGGGATGAAAACCTGGACGAACTGCGCGAGCTGGTACTGGTGGCCTGGCAGGAATTCTCCCTGCGCCCGGTTGCCGAGCTGCGCGAACTGATCAGCAGCGAGGATATTCAGGAGCTGTTCGTGATCGGTTTCGAGTACTGGCGCGATCTGCGCCATACCGACTACTTCATTGCCATGCTGGATTCCGGGGTCAACGCCTTCTTCGACAAGTACGGCGACACCACCCTGATGGAGCTGCTCGACGAACTGGGCGTGACCCGCGAACTGATGCTCGATGACGCCCGCCGCTTCCTGCCCCCGGTAATGGAAAAATTGCGCGCCGAAGGCCTGCTGGAGGCGTGGTTGCGTAGGCATTTGGAGGGGTATTTTGAGCGGGAGGAGACGCTGGCTCTGCTTAATTGATAATTGAGAATGGATAATTGATAGCGCGCGAATAAGCATCTCAACGATCTGAAACAAATGAGGCCGCGCCCATAGTCTGGGCGCGGCCTCATTCGTTTGCAGAACCCAACTAGCGCTGTCCCGCGAGTTATCAATTATCCATTCTCAATTATCAATTGCCTTCCGATACGCCTGAGTATGCAACAACTCCACCAGCTCCTTCTCCGGCACCGGGCGGCTGATCAGGAAGCCCTGGATGATGTCGCAGTGCATGTCGCGGAGGATGCTCAGGTGGGCTTCGGTTTCCACCCCTTCAGCGACCACGTTCATTTGCAGGCTGTGGGCCATGTCGATGATGGCGCGGGTGATGGCGGCGTCGTCCGGGCTCTTGTCCAGATCCATGATGAAGGAACGATCGATCTTCAGGGTGTCCACCGGGAAGCGCTTCAGGTAGCTCAGTGAGGAATAGCCGGTGCCGAAGTCGTCCAGGGCCAGTTCGATGCCGCGGGTACGCAGTTGCTGGAGCAGTTCGATGTTCTGCTCCATGTCTTCCATGATCAGGCTTTCGGTGAGCTCCAGTTCCAGCAGGTGAGCCGGTAGCTCGGTGCTTTCCAGCACCCGGTCGACGATCTCGGCCACATTGCCCTTGCGGAACTGGTGGGCGGACAGGTTCACCGACACGCAGATATTGCCCAGCCCCTGTTTGTACCACTGGTGAGCCTGGCGGCACGAGCGCTCGAGCACCAGTTCGCCGATGGCGGAGATCAGCCCGGTTTCCTCGGCCAGGGGAATGAAATCCGCTGGCGGCAGCAGGCCCATGGTCGGGTGTTGCCAGCGTACCAGGGCTTCCACGGAGGTAATGCGGTTGCTGGCCAGGTCCATCTTCGGCTGGTAGTAGACCACGAACTCGTTCTTGAATATGGCCTTGCGCAGGCTGGTTTCCAGGGCCAGCTGTTCCACCGAGGCCACGCGCATGTTGCTGCGGTAAAACTGGAAGTTGTTGCCGCCGCTGCGCTTGGCCTGATACACCGCCATGTCGGCCTGATTGATCATGCTCTGGGCTTCCTTGGCGGTGTCCGGGAACACGCTGATGCCAACGCTGGCGCCGAGCAGCAGTTCGTGGCCGTCAATCATGAAGGGCTTCTTCATGGCATTGATCAGCTTCTGGCAATGCTGGCTGATGGCCCCTTCGCCGCCGTGGTTTTCCAGCAGCAGGGTGAATTCATCGCCGCCCACCCGGGCGAGATTTTCTTCGCCCCCGGCGTGCTGGGCCATGCGCTCGGCGGCGGCCTTGAGCAGACGGTCACCGATTTCATGGCCCAGGGATTCGTTGATCGGTTTGAAGCGGTCCAGGTCGATCATCAGCAGCGCCACCTTTTCCCGGTTCAGTCGTGCCAGGGTCAGGGACTTGTGCAGGTGTTCGCGGAACTGGGTGCGGTTGGCCAGGCCGGTGAGGCGGTCGTAATTGGACAGGAACTGCAGCTGCTGTTCGGTTTCCTTGCGGGTTGTCAGGTCGGACATCATGCCGACAAAACGGATCACCTTTTTGTGTTCGTCGCGAACCGCACTGACCTGCAGCCATTCCGGGAAAGGCTCGCCATTTCGGCGGGTCTCGCTGATTTCCCCTTCCCAAAAACCGGTCTCTCGCAACGCGGCGGTAATCATCTTGTAGGTGTCGCGGTTGGCGTCGGTTTCCTGATGATCCAGCACCTGCTTGCCCAGCACCATGGATTCGCTGTAGCCGGTAATCTGCTCGAAGCGGGCATTCACTGCCAGGAAGCGGAACTTGTGGTCGAGGATGAAGATGCCTTCCGGGGCGTTGTCGAAGACGGTGGCAGCCAGCCGCAGCTGCTCCTGGCTCTGGCGGTCTTCGGTGATATCCCGGCGGGTGCCGATCATGCGCAGAGCGCGGCCCTGATCAGACCAGGTCACCACCCGTCCCTCATCCTCGATCCAGCGCCAGCTGCCATCCGCATGGCGGAGCCGATACACGGCATGGTAACGGTCATCCTGGCCCTTGAAGTGGGACACCATGGCGCGGCGGATGCGGGTCAGATCTTCCGGGTGAACCAGGGTTTCCAGATCGCCGAAGAAATTCTTGAAGTAGGCGCCGTCGTAACCCAGCAGGCGGTCGAAGTTGGTGTGGTAGTTGCGCCCGGTATCCAGCATCCAGTCCCACAGGCCGATATTGCTGGCTTCCAGCGCCAGTTCCAGTCGTTCACCGGTGGCTGCCAGGGCCTGGTTGGTTTCGCCCAGGGCCCGGGTGCGCTCCTGCACCATGGATTCCAGTCGCTCGTTGGTCTCCTGCAGGCGCTGGCGGGCTTCCTTACGCTCGTAGATTTCCTGAGCCAGCTTCTCGTTGAGGGCTTCCGCATCGCTGCGGGCCCGGTTCAGGTAGTCGATCAGCGACCGGTTGCTGGCCTGCAGCATCATGGCCTGGTGGCCGGTCTGGTTGATGCGGCGGGCGGCGAACAGGAAGAACAGTCCCAGCAGCGACATCAGCAGCATCAGCGAGAGCTGGCCATGGGCCTGGGTCTCCGACAGTCGCAGCATGCCGGGGCCGAGCAGCATCAGCAGATACAGGAAAACGGTGGGAAAGTGGCTGCTGTAGGCGGCCAGAGCCATGGTGCTCAGGCCCAGCCCCAGGCAGGCAATGGTGAGCTGGGCGGCCAGCATGTCGCTGGCAAACAGGGTATCCAGTGGATTGAACAGGTAACCGGCCGCGCCCAGGATCAGCGGGGTGCTCAGGGCGATGGCAGAAAGAATGCGACGGCAATGGGGGGTGGCCAGGTCGTCGCGCAGACGCCGATGGCAGAGGGGCAGGGCGATCATCTTGCCGACCTGAACGGCAGCCACCAGGCCCAGCCAGATCAGCAGGTGCTGGCGGGGAATGGGTGTGCTCCAGTAGGCCCATACCAGTGTGACGGCACTGGCGATTTCCAGCAGCATCAGTACCGCAATGCCACTGAGTAACAGTTGGCACTGTTCAGTGACCACGCCATTGAACGGCGGAGCGGTTCGGGTTTGCGGAGACTGCGAAGACACCTTGATTATTATCCTCTGGCGTTTAGCCGAGTGTTTTTCTTTGTCAGTTTACCTATCGGCGATGCCAAGGGAAACCGCCATCTCACTATCGATAGTGGCGTATTGCCATGTCACAGGGATTCCTCTGGCCGGGTTCAGTATGCAGGCATCGCGCCAGCGGACATTCTGCTAAACTCCCGCGCCATGGATGACGTAACTTCCCTTATTGATGGCCTGAACCCGGCCCAGCGCGATGCGGTGGCTGCCGATGACCGACATTTATTGGTGCTGGCCGGTGCCGGCTCGGGCAAGACCCGGGTGCTGGTGCACCGCATCGCCTGGCAGATCGCCACCGAGCAGGCCTCGCCGTTCGGTATTCTGGCGGTGACCTTTACCAACAAGGCCGCTGCCGAAATGCGCGGGCGTATCGAGCAGCTGCTGGACATGTCCGCCGACGGCATGTGGGTGGGCACCTTCCACGGCATTGCTCATCGCCTGCTGCGCGCCCACTGGCAGGAAGCGGGCCTGCCCCAGGGCTTCCAGATCATTGATGCGGATGACCAGATTCGTCTGATCAAGCGGGTGATCAAGGAGCTGGGGCTGGACGAGCAGCGCTGGCCGGCCCGTCAGGCCACCTGGTTTATCAACGGTCAGAAGGATGAAGGCCTGCGTGCCAAGCACATGGACGCCAATGGCGACCTGTTCGTGCAGACCATGCAGAAGATCTACTTCGGCTACGAAGAAGCCTGCGAGCGCAGTGGCCTGGTGGATTTCAACGAAATGCTGCTGCGGGTGCTGGAGCTGTTCCGCGATAACGATGGCCTGCGTGGCCATTATCAGCGCCGCTTCCGGCACATTCTGGTGGACGAGTTCCAGGATACCAACAGCATCCAGTACGCCTGGCTGCGGTTGCTGGCCAACGACGATAACGCCGTGACCATCGTCGGTGATGATGATCAGTCCATCTACGGCTGGCGCGGTGCCAAGATCGAGAACATCCACAAGTTCAGCCGCGATTTCCCGGATACCCGCACCATTCGCCTGGAGCAGAACTACCGCTCCACCGGCACCATCCTGAAAGCCGCCAACGCCGTGATCGGTAACAATGCCGACCGGCTCGGCAAGGAACTGTGGACCGAGGGCAGCGACGGCGACCCGATTCGCCTCTATGCCGGTTTCAATGAAGTGGACGAAGCCCGCTTTATTGCCGGGCGGGTGGAGAAGCTGTTTCAGGAAGGGACCGCACGGCGGGAAATGGCGGTGCTGTACCGCTCCAACGCCCAGTCCCGGGTACTGGAAGAAGCCTTTTTGCAGGCCGGCATTCCCTACCGCATTTACGGCGGTCAGCGCTTCTTCGAGCGTGCCGAGATCAAGAATGCCCTGGCCTACCTGCGTCTGCTCAGCCATCGCGATGCGGATGCCGCCTTCGAACGGGTGGTGAATACGCCCACCCGGGGCATCGGCAACAAGACCCTGGAAAGCCTGCGCGAGCTGGCGCGTCAACGTGGCGTGTCCCTGTGGGCGGCGGCCCAGGCGCTGATCAGTGAGCAGTTACTTACCGCTCGTGCCACCAATGCCCTGGCGGTGTTCCTGAACCTGGTGGTGCAGCTGGAGCAGCAGTGCGACGGCCTGTCGCTGGCGGAAACCACCGAACACGTGATCGAAGCCAGCGGCCTGGTGGATTTCCATGGCAAGGAAAAAGGCGAAAAGGGCCAGCAGCGTCTGGAAAACCTGCGCGAACTGGTCTCTGCCACCCGGGAATTCGGTGACGAGGATGAAGACTCCGAACTGGACAGCCTCACCGCCTTTCTGGACCACGCCGCTCTGGAATCCGGCGAGGGCCAGGCCGACGCCCACGAGGACGCTGTGCAGATGATGACCCTGCACTCCGCCAAGGGCCTGGAGTTCCCGGCGGTGTTCATCTGTGGCATGGAGGAAGGTCTGTTCCCCCACCAGATGTCCAGCCAGGAGCCGGGCCGCATGGCCGAAGAGCGGCGTCTTTGCTACGTGGGCCTGACCCGCGCCATGCGCGAGTTGTACCTGACCCATGCGGAAAGCCGTCGTCTGTACGGCAATGAAAACCACAATCCGCCCAGTCGCTTCCTGCGCGAGATCCCCGCCGAGTTTCTGGAAGAAATCCGCGCCCGGGCCGGCTTCAGCCGGCCGGTGGGCGGCGCGTCGCGGCCGATTCGGGAAACCGAGTCCAATGGCATCAACCTGGGCGCGCGGGTATTGCACCCGAAATTCGGCGAAGGCACCGTATTGCACTTCGAAGGCCAGGGCCCCAACGCCCGGCTGCAGATCAATTTTGACGGCGCCGGCACCAAGTGGCTGGTCAGCCAGTACGCCCGGCTGGAAGTGATATAACGCCGAATGCCTGAGGCAGGACGCTACACCAGCGTCCTGCCTCAGGCATTCGGCGAGAAAAATAACCCGAAAGCGGCAGTGTGCTGCCGCCCTTTATCGGAGGAACTACCTTGGATCGTCGTAAATTTGTTTCCGCCCTGGGTCTGGGGCTGGGTGGCCTGGCGCTGGCCGGCTGCGAACAGAAAGATTGCCCGCCCGTGGACGGTCAGGCTGCCGCCGGCACGCAGCCGGAAAAGAAAAAGCCCGAACAGCAGACCTACGAATGGAAAATGGTCACCACTTGGCCGAAGAACTATCCCGGCCTGGGGGCTGGCGCCAACCGCTTTGCCAAGCGGGTGGAAGAGATGTCTGCCGGGCGTATCAAGATCAAGGTCTATGGCGCCAAGGAACTGGTGCCGGCCTTTGAAGTGTTCGATGCGGTGCGCCAGGGCAGCGCCGAGATGGGTCATGGGGCCGCCTACTACTGGAAAGGCAAGCACCCGGCCACGCCGTTCTTTACCGCCGTCCCCTTCGGGCTTACGGCCCAGGAAATGAATGGCTGGTTGCACCATGGTGGCGGTCAGAAACTGTGGGACGATCTCTACGCTCAGTTCAATCTCAAGCCGTTTGCCTGTGGCAACACCGGCACCCAGATGGCGGGTTGGTTCAACAAGGAAATCAACAGCGTGGAGGACCTGAAGGGTCTGAAGATGCGTATGCCGGGCCTCGCCGGAGAGGTGCTGGGCAAGGTGGGTGCCACGCCGGTGCAGCTGCCCGGTGCCGAGGTGTTCACCTCCATGCAGACCGGCGCCATTGATGCGGCGGACTGGGTCGGCCCCTACAACGACCTGACCTTTGGCCTGCACCGCGTCGCCGAGTACTACTATTACCCGGGTTGGCAGGAGCCGGGCCCGACTCTGGAACTGACCATCAACAAGACGGTATGGGACAGCTTGCCGGCGGACCTGCAGGCGATCATCCGTTACGCCGCCCAGTCGGAAAACCAGGACATGCTCGACGAGTACACCGCCCAGAACAACGCGGCCCTCCAGGAGCTGGTCAACAAGCACGGGGTGAAACTGCGCCGGTTGCCCGATGATGTCCTCAAGGCACTGAAGGAGGCCAGCGACGAGGTGATCGAAGCGCTTGTGGCCGACAACAGCGAAGCGCGCAAGGTGTACGAGTCCTACCGCAGGTTCCGCGACGAATCCGTGGAGTACATGGCGGTGGCTGAGCAGTCGTATATGAACGTGCGTAGTGAGTTAGCCAAAGGTTGAGCGGAGGCGCCTCAAGAGGCGTATCTACGAAGCCGCTGTAGGAGCACCGCTTGAGGTGCGAACCGCGCTTGCGCGGAAATCGCCCGTAGGGCGATCAGGGATCTCAGTGCCCAACAGACCTTTCCGGAAAGAATAGCGCCAACCTCAATCCTCAGGCCTCGCTACGCTCGGTTCGCACCTCAAGCGGTGCTCCTACAGAAAACCGAACCCCAACCGTAGGAGCGCCGCCGGCGGCGCGATAACCAAACGGCAGGCTTCGGTCAGTCCCTCGGCACCGCCCGGGTCCGCCCGGTGTCATCAATGGCCACGAAGGTGAAGTGCCCTTCGGTCACCTTGGACAGGGTGCCGGTGTCTTCGCGGATCCACACTTCCACCAGAATCTGCATGGAGCTGCGGCCCACATCCTGCAACTGGGTGTAGCAGCTGACTACAGCGCCCACCGGCACCGGGCGCAGGAAGGCCATGGAATCAATCGCCACGGTGGCCACCCGGCCACGGGCTTTCTTGCGGGCGGTGACAGCACCGGCCAGATCCATCTGCGATACCAGCCAGCCACCAAAGATATCGCCATTCCAGTTGGCGCTTTGCGGCATGGCAATGGTCTGAATGGCCAGGGTGCCGATGGGCTGGGGCATGTCGTCGGTGTTATCGGTCATGTTTGTTATCCGTAATATTTTGAGCCGGTTTGGAGTCTATACACAGCCGCGCCGAAATTCATTTACCCGTACAGTTGATCTGGGAGCCAGGTGGCCAGTTCCGGGAACAGCGCCAGTATACCCAGCATCAGCAGCTGGATAATGATAAAAGGTATCACGCCCTGGTAAATCTGCGCGGTTTTTACCTCTGGCGGCGCTACGCCGCGCAGGTAAAACAGGGCAAACCCGAAGGGTGGGGTCAGAAAACTGGTTTGCAAGTTCAGGGCGATCATTACCCCCAGCCAAATCGGGTCCAGACCCATGGCCAGCAGTACCGGGCCGACAATGGGCACCACCACAAAGGTAATCTCGATAAAGTCGAGGATAAAGCCGAGCAGGAAGATCAGCAGCATCACCAGCAGGGTGGCGCCGATCACCCCACCGGGCAGGCTCTCGAACAGGGCATGGACCGCTTCCTCGCCACCGAAACCGCGAAACACCAGGGAAAACAGGCTGGCGCCGATCAGGATCATGAACACCATGGCGGTGACCCGGCTGG
>OJBR01000428.1_pt1 | contig 19247 bp, 16 predicted proteins | sample 1591161 | NCBI WGS metagenome assembly OJBR01 (sample SAMN05416803, study PRJEB24817) | seawater metagenome | isolation source: Sea water | place: Canada:Atlantic | collected 2013-07
TGGGCTCGGAGATGTGTATAAGAGACAGGACTTTAGGTGTGTTCATATCAATAATAGTTTGTTATTTTAACGTAATATATTCATCAGATTGGCTTACTAGATTATGGTTGGTAAAATCCCTAACCCTTTCTAAGACACCAAAAAACAAATTAAACTGGGAGAAATAAATAATGGTAAACATGTTAATTACATATCAACTTAATGACGGTGATGTTATTGAAATTAATCATCCAGAAGAGTTTGAATTTAAAGATTTAGATGGCAACAGTTTAGGTAATGCTCAGATTATCAAACGTCATAATAATGATCTCATATTAGCTGAAGCTGCATTTGTGATCTCAGCTGAACATGAGAGTATTAATATACCAAGCGATGCTGCTTTTATGGAATCCAAAGCTGGGGTGAAACAACCTTTTGACTTTAATGGTCTTGTAAAAGCCTGTGGTTTTTCTGCTATTAAATATAAATTTGATAGACAAGGTGATGAGAGCTCTGATTGGGTTGTCGCTTACCCTCTGTAGTCATTAAAATCCTCTGTAAAATAACGTTAAAGGCGAGCCATAAATGGCTCGCCTTTTTTGATTGTTTCACTTGAATAAATTCTCTTTATCTCAAACATTCCTCATTTAAAATTGCTCTCTAATTCATTTCATATCGACAAATAATATGGTATTTAAAATCACTGTGTGTGATCTCACTATTGCTTAGAAAACAGTAAAAAAACTGATTTTTTGCAAAATAATTGAAAAAATACGTTCGAATATGCCCATTAAGACGCCAACACGACTAAATAAGGGCACTTTTCATATCAAAACTATTACTTATAAAACACTTAAAAATAACATTTAACAGATTACTTGAAAGAGGAATTCTATGACCAATTCATTAATTAACGTAAAGAACAACTATACAAAAATTGCAGGGATAACCTATGCGCTCATTATTATTATAGCGACGTTTCCCCCGCTTATTTTTGATGTTGGATCTCTATTAAAAGCAGAAAATGCAGCAGCTAATATTGTCGGTCAAGAAGGTCTTTTTAGGCTGGCTATTTCAATCGAATTCTTAATGTTTGTTTTAGTCATGGTACTTTCTTGGGCTCTTTACGTTCTTCTAAAGCCGGTGAACGAAAACCTTGCATTACTGGGGTTAATTTTTAGGTTCGGGGAAGCACTCTTGGGGTGTGTGGTTATAATGCTCTATCTTGCTATATTGATACCCTTAAGCGGCGCCGAATATCTACAGGCGTTTGAACCCGCACAGTTGCAGGCATTGGCTAGATTTTTTGGTAACTTAGGTGGTGGAGTTGGCTATCACATCCTCTTGTTCATCATGGGTGTTGGTGGCGTTGTGTATTGTTACTTGTTCTACATCTCTAATTATATTCCAAGAATTTTATCAGTTTGGGGAATTATTACGTATGCAACGATGATGGCATATGGCTTTCTCAATATAGTTTTACATAATGCTCCCTCAGCATTGGTTTATGCAATGATTCCTGGCGCATTATTTGAACTAACAATAGGTCTGTGGTTAGTTTTTAAAGGCATCTCTGTAAACCAGAATCACAGCATATAGTCGCCAATTGGAACCAAGAAAAAGCGTCATAACTAGCCGTTTGCCGAATTGTGGATTTAGATACTATTTAATTTTATAATTACAGGGAGTCATAACAATCTTTTTATCTGGTAATGAAATGGTCAATCTTTTTCCCACAGTTATATATTCCTGCATGATGGGAATGACAATATTTGCTTTATTAGAGGTTTTCAATAGACCTAATGAAAGACAAAACGTTTTTCTTAAAGGTTTGTTGTTGTTATTGTTGATACATTTGGCGGGTGAACTTTTTATCTATTCAGGTGCATATGTTTATGCGCCAGCCTTAGCGGGGGCACAATTCCCGTTTAGAGTTTTGCTTGGGCCCGCGCTTTATTTTTATGCTCATGCGACGATGTCACCAGACAAAAAAATAGGGAAACAGTTGTGGGCACTCGCCTTATCTGGACCTCTGCTAGTGTTGCTGGCGATGCTGCCTTTTATTTTTATGATCAGTCCCGCAGAGAAACTGGCCCTCGCTAATCCATTAACTAGAGACCCAGAACTTTGGCAAATAGCTGTATTTACTTGCTTATCGACGACTTTTGTCTTTATTTCATTCACCGTTATATTCTTAATAATGGCCTTAAAACTCCATAATTCTCATCGTCAACAACTCTTAGAGCGCTTTTCTGATATTGAGCAACGTTCAGTAGATTGGTTTAGACCTGTACTGCTAATTTGGGGAACTGTCTGGTTAATGTATGCCGTCGAGTTTTCACTCGGTGCCTTGGGTTGGTTTTGGTTTGGATCTGGCAAATTGCTACCTGTTTTAGAGGTTTTTGCGCTGGCTATTTTTATACAAAAAGCATTAAGCCAAAAAGTGCTTAACGAAACCGAGAAAGGTTTACCTCGCGCTAATCAGACTAGAGCAGCTTTACTCAGTGCTGAAAGAATGCAATTGATTGCGTCAAAACTGGAACATGCAATGAAAGAAGATAAGTTGTTCTTGCAAGATAACCTATCGCTAAACAAGCTTTCAGAATCCATTTCCGAATCTGAAAATCACATTTCAGAAACACTCTCTCAATTTTTACACACCAAATTTTTCCAATTTGTTAATAGTTTTCGAATTGAAGAAGCGAAAAAGGCTTTACAGGATAGCGACAAGTTAATTACGAGTATTGCCTTTGATGTCGGTTTTAATTCTAAATCGACATTCAATACTGCGTTTAAAAAAATCGTGGGTGATAGTCCATCAGCATATCGAAATTCACTGTTGGACAATAATCAAAAAGTACTTTGAATAAATAGGTCAGAATAGAGCTCTTTGGCAGACAAGTCACTTCATGGTGATGACTTTATGATTGTAAGTTCATGATCAGAAGTTCAAGTATGCCGATTTACTAAGTCCAAAATTAACAAGCCTATAGTTAAAAAGCCCAGAGTTAACAGGTCACCAAAATAGGGCGCATGGAGCGCCCTATATTTTAGTCGTTATTATCCCAAATTTGGAATCAAGGCAGGAATACCAGGTAACATTCCTACGGATGCCATTACGGCGGTTAACACAACAAACATAATACTTGGGATAACCCAACGACTCATCTTACTTAACCCTGAACTACGTTCTTTACAGCCAACCAAGCCAAGGTTGTCGAGCAACATAGTTAACGCCCAACCAAATGCTGGGTTAACTAGTGCTGACGAAAATACCACAATAGCTGCTGACTGAGTTGTTTTACCTTCACGTGTCATTTCCATTCCGGCTTCAAGCAACGGGATAAATACCCCCACTATTAATGCTACGCAAAGCACGGGTTGCCATATTGCTAAATCCATAGGATAACCCCATAACGCCGCTATGATACAAAACAGCGCAGTGAGTAGGGCGCCTGCAGGAATAGGTCGCTTAGCAATAGCTGCTGGTACTATATAAGTGCCCCAAGACGAGGTGAAGTTTGCCCCACCAAGCAGGGAACCAAAGGTTTGGCGGATAGACGCACTTGTCATGGTATCGTCAATGTTCATATGTACTTTTTCAGTACGTTCAGGGTAATTGATTTTTTGAAATACTTGATGACCTAAGAAGTCAGGCGACCACATTGCTACCGCTAAAATAGCGAAAGGCAGTACCACAATAAAACTTTCTAATGTTGGTAAACCAAGCATCCAACCGGTATTTTCGCCCCACCAATACATTGGATTCATGTTAGGTAAGCCCGGACCTGTTTGAAACTCAAACGGCGCACCCAAAGCAAAGGCGAGTGTTCCGCCAAGCAAGCAACTCAAGGGTACCGCTAACCAACGTTTACCCCAGTGTTCAAGTAATGCATACAAGATTATGGTACAAAATATAACGATAAAGGCAATGTGTGCCATACCTATTCCATCTGCCCAAGCGAACAATTTATTTACTTGTGAAATGGTACCGACAAAACCGAGGTAGAGTAATAAACCACCACAAACGCCTTTGCTGGTAAGGTTTGCCAGCATACTTCCGCCTTTACTAATAGCTAACAGTAAACCCAAGGCACCAATGAGCAACCCAAGCGCCATAGGATGACCACCAGCGGCAACAACAATAGGAATAAGCGGGATTAGCGGGCCGTGAGTACCGGCTAGGTTAGCTGTGGGTAATATAAATCCTGAGAAAAGAATGATAAAAATAGAAACAATCAGTAATTCATAGCGGACATTTTCTAATATGAAACCTTTATCAAGGCCAAGAGAAGCGGCGAATGTTGCTGCTATAGCACCCACCATAACCACTTTACCAATAGTCGCTGCCATTGCAGGGATAGTATCTTCTATCTCGAAGCGGTAATCTCGAAAAGGTAAATTAGGTCGCCAGCGTTTGGGCGCCATTATTTGCAATTCGTGCTCTAAATATTCATCTCGGTTATTAAATGCTGAACTCGGCTTATGTTTTTGCTGGTAGCTAAATTCATCCCCATTTAGCCCATTCCCATTTTGTTGAGAATCACCTTTTTGCTCATGTGAGGCTTTTGAAGTATTGCCCATTATTATTCCTTTTGCTCACTTACTAAAAAAGCGCTATATCATTTAAGTTGTCCCATATTTTATCTCAACGCAGCATACGTAGCTAACAGCAAAGGCCACGTCTGCCTTAGCAATTAGTCTCGAATATTGCATATTAATGTTTAAAAAGTGAGCTTTTACTCTATTCCTTCATTTGATATAGCTTCACCGTTAAAAGGGACAAATAAAAAATGTTCAGAAAAAGAGACGGTGTTTATGTCACTTTTTTCTTCATCTTTGCTGAGTAAATGTGACGATTTTTATTCCTTTTCTGCGTTTATTTAAGCAGAAAAGCTAACTCTATTCTGTTGTGCTTATCACTAATTATTAGATAAAAATCTTGGCGCTAAGACGAGATCAAGTAAAAATCACCTTATAATTCCGCTTGTTACTAGTATGTAATCAATTTGTTACATGATTGTATTGAATATCATCGAAAAACTAATGAATAATTTCTCATATTTGCATAAGATATAGCGATAAATAATATAGGGATCTACTATGAAAAAGAAATATTTGGCAGTCGTCATAGCCGCAAGTTTAGCGTTATCTGCCTGTGTGGCAACCAGTTCAGATTCTGCTACGGGTAAGGGCGCGTCAGTACAAGCAACTGACAATAGTGCCAATAAAGTTTTTAGCCAAAAGTACTTATTTAAAGAGTTATCTAATGGTTTACGTGTATTAGTGGTAAAAACGGATTACCCCGATCTTGTTTCAGTACAAATCCCGGTATCGGTAGGCTCTCGTGATGAAGATGAAGTTGGTAAAACTGGCTTTGCGCATTTCTTTGAACATATGATGTTTAAAGGCTCAGATAAATTCCCACAAGATGTTTATTCTGATTTATTTAAAAATGCTGGTGTTGATAACGGTGCTTACACGACCAATGATTACACCAATTATCATTTAGATTTTTCTAAAGACCATTTAGATAAAGTATTAGAGATACAAGCGGATCACTTTAAAAACCTTACTTATACTGATGCCCAATTTAAAACGGAAGCATTAACAGTAAAAGGCGAATACTTAAAAAACAACGCTAGTCCGACGCGAAAGTTATTAGCGGCGGTACGTAAAGAAGCATTCGATACTCATACCTATAAACATACCACTATGGGTTTCTTTGAAGATGTAGAAGCAATGCCAAGCCAAATTGCTTACGGTGAAAAATTCTTTAACCAATTTTACAAACCAGAATATGTGTCGTTAGTGATTGTCGGTGATGTTGACCCACAAGCCACTATGGCGATGGTAGAAAAGCATTGGGGTGCTTGGAAAAAGGGTGATTTCGTTAATGATATCGCTCCAGAGCCAAAACAAGAAGCTGCCAAATATGTTCATGAAAAGTTTGATGGTTTACCAGGACATTGGTTATTAGTTTCTTATAAAGGCGCTGATTGGCAACCTAAGGAAAAAGATCGTGCTGCGTTAGATTTAATTTCTGAATTGTATTTTTCAAATAACTCAGCCTTATATCAGGAGTTAGTGGTAGATAAGCAGTTGGCAAGCCAAATGTTTAACTACAACCCTGAAACTAAAGATGCGGGTTTACGTCACGTATTTATTAAAGTGAATGATGAAAAAGATTTAGCTACTGTACGTGATGCGATAAATCGCACGTATGCGAAAATTCGTACTGAGTTAGTGTCAGCAGAAAAGCTTGATAATTTAAAATCAAATCTGAAATATAGTTTTGTGAATAGCTTGGATTCTTCAGAGTCTATTGCGGCAACACTTGCCAGTTATATGCACTTCGATCGTGATCCAGAAACGATTAACCAACTTTATAATAGCTTTGATAATATTTCAGCGGACGATATTAAACGTATCGCTAATCAATATTTTATTGATGAAAACCGTACAACAGTAACGTTATCTGCATTAGATAAAGTGGTTGGCTTTGACCAAGAAGTTGACTTAAATGGCGCGGTTGCAAAAATTGAGATGGACAAGGCTAACCCTAGCGCACCACAGTTTGCGGTATTGGATAATACCAATGACTCGCCGTTAATTGATGTTAACTTCCTATTTTATACTGGTGCTGCTGCAGATCCGGTCGGTAAAAAAGGCGTGGCGGCATTGACCGCGCGTATGTTAACTCAAGGCGGTTCTCAAACGCGTAGTTATGAAGACATTAAGAAAGGTTTATATCCGCTTGCCGGAAGCTTCTCGTCACAGCTAGATAAAGAGATGATGTCATTTACTGGCCGTGTTCACAAAGACAATGCGACACAGTGGTATCAATTGATCAGTGATCAATTATTGAATCCGGGCTGGCGTGAAGATGACTTTAAGCGTCTGAAAAAAGAGTTAATCGATGGTATTAAGTCGGGTCTTAAATCTTCTAATGATGAAGAGTTAGGTAAAGAAGTGCTTTATAGCGAACTTTATCAGGGCCATGTTTATGAAAACTTTAACAGTGGTGATTTATCTGACTTAGCAGCAATCACGCTTGAAGATGTTAAAGCGTTCTACAGCGCGCAACTTACACAAGCTAAATTACACTTGGGTATCACTGGCGCTATGCCGACTGCTTTAAAAACACAGTTAATGACCGACTTAACGGCATTACCTGTGGGCGATGAAAAGCGTTTAAGCATTGCTAAAGCGCCTGTATTAAAAGGTCATCATGCAACTATTGTTGAAAAGAATGCGCAATCAACTGCTGTTTCTTTTGGCTTCCCAATCGATACTATTCGTAGTGATAAAGATTGGGCCGCGCTTTGGTTAGTTCGCTCTTACTTCGGTGAGCATCGTAGTTCTAACAGCTACTTGTATCAGCAAATCCGTCAAGCACGTGGTATGAACTATGGTGATTATTCTTACATTGAATATTTCCCACGTGGTATGTACCAAACTAAGCCTGATTCAAACTTAGGCCGTTCAAGCCAAATTTTCCAAGTATGGTTACGTCCTTTACGTTCGAATAATGATGCGCATTTTGCTACACGTGCAGCCTTGTTTGAACTGGATAATTTGATTGAAAATGGCATGAGCGAAAAAGACTTTCAAGCAACACGTAATTACTTAACTAACTATGCGCCGCAATTAGTTGCTAGCCAAGACCAGCAATTAGGGTACGCCTTGGATAGTGAGTTTTATCAAACAGAAGAGTTTGTTAAATATGTTCGTGGCGAGTTTGCAAAACTAACGTTAGACGATGTGAACCGTGTCATTAAAGAAAACTTACAAACAGATGATATTCACTATGTTTTCATTTCGAACGATGGTAAAGATATGCAGCAACGTTTGTTGTCTGAACAAGTATCACCGTTGAAATATAACAGTGAAAAACCTGCAGAGCTTTTAGCTACCGATAAAGTTATTGAAAGCTACAAGTTAACGCTGCCGTCGAAAAATGTTGAAGTGATTGCGGTAGATAATGTGTTTAAGTAAATCTTAAGCACAATACCAATCGGATTAATAAATTAGTCCGATTGGTATAACTCAGCATTAAATCGACTTTGATAAAACACCACGCTTGACGTGGTGTTTTTATTTTTACGGTTAAATAATTTACGTCACCACAACCTCTGTAACTCGCTAAGTAGGTTCAGATAAATTAACCGACTGTAAATACAATGGGAGCATTAGTTGGCTTGTAGCGTTCGTTAGTGACGCTGGCATTGATAAATTTAATACCTTGATGTTCAACTCTGCCATATCCCTCATGAATGTGTCCGCAGATATGCACTTTGGGTTTTATTTCTTCAATCTTAGTTAATAGCTCCTCACAACCGGTGTTTTCACCGCTATCAATTTTGTCTAACAGGCCAAAAGCAGGTCCGTGGGTAATGAGTATATCAACATCATTACTGATCAGATCCCATTTCTCTTGCAAGGCTTTACCGCGCGTTAAGTTAAAAGCCCAGTTTTGAAACCTTGGTTGCCATGGTGAGCCGTAAAATTTCTGCCCCGCTATTGTTATCGATTCATCTTCTAAATACACAGCATTGGTTAGTATTTTTAAGCTGGCTTCTTTTTGACGCTCAAAACACCAGTCGTGATTACCCGCTATGATGATTTTATGCTGATGAGGTTGCTCACCTAACCAGTCATTGAAATCCTTGAGTTCTGATAACTTTCCGTGCCTGGTAATATCGCCAGCATGAATGAGAACATCACCATCGGGCAGTTCTAGATTGCTATACATACCATGTGTGTCAGAAATAGCGACGCACTCTAGCTTTGTTATCATTGTAGTGAACCTTATACTTTGGAATTATTTGCTAAGCAGCCAATCGAAACCATTATTTGAAACGAAACAGCGCTAGGGCAGAGCGTTAAAAATTTTCCTATCTGCATTACTATTTTGATCGGCTACTTGGGTTGACTACATTTATAATATAAACGGACTGTTTTTTACAATAGTATTGGTGTTTTTTGGGAGATTTAAGGGGATTTAATATACTAATTGGCTTGGCGTATTATTTCGTTTTAACTCTTGTTGTTGTTGTTGTTGTTGTTGTTGTTGTTGTTGTTGTTGTTGTTGTTGTGAACACTTTGCTAAGCAAAGTGCCAAACTCAAGTTAACTATAAATTCAGTAAGCTCAGTAAATCAGTAAACACAGTAGGGCAAGCTACACATTAACAACCTTACTGAGTTGAATTGATATAGCGCTTTTCAGAGAAGTTTTCAGCTAGAAAAACCTGCAAATCAGCGAGTTGTTTGTCTGAGAACCATTTTTTATGTGCTTGATAATAGTCTTTAGTTTGATAAACCTTAGCGAGTATTTTATTAATATCGGTAATAACACGTCGCCCTAATGGACTTTTCGAGCAATTGAAGTGGGCAATAAGGTAAGGAGGCGCGCCAGCAATAGTATATTGTTCTATTAGCTGTTTTTGGTCTTCATTTGGAGTTATATCCACAGGTAAAGCGAGGACAAAATCAACACGCGATTTATACAACATGGATGATAGCGCGACAACACGCTTATTACCGCCGCGGTAATAGATGTTTTCAGGTTTTATCTTTTGTATTTGTTGATCAAGAAAAATACCAAAAGACACGTCCTGTGCAAGACCCAAGGTTTTTTCAGGTAGTAAGGTAAAAACACTGGCAAGATCTTTGATTTCTCCCTCAGCATTAAATAATTGCTGTGGTAAAGCTGACGTTTGATTAAAGCGGTAAAGTTTATGGGTTAGGTAAAAGCTTTGAGGATCTGAAAAAAGCGAATGTTCTCGGCGCTTTGGCGTACTTGCCCTATTGGCCACGCAGGCATTGTCATTTGTTTTTAACACTCGGTTCATGCGACTTGCGGTCACGCGCTCAATTTTTACATTGTATTGACTTAATTGTTGAATAATTAAGTTTTCAATATAAGAAGCGGTTGACGTTTCAGCCGAGGTTTTAGCTAATAGATCTCTATTTTCAAGTTTATCTTCGACTAGCCAAATGATTTTTTCCTTGTGCACTTGATCATTTATATGATCACTTTGCGCTGGAGCGCTAAAAAAAGCGCCAATAAAAACAGTAATACTAATGAACGTAGCTATTATTGATGGCTGGAAAAATAGATTCAAAGGGAAGGTCTGCTGAGTGTAACTTACGGCTATTTTAACTGTATTTTAGTTAATAAAATAGCTTAGATAGCGGCAAAGTTAGTCTTTATGGGGATTTTATAGATAATCGTTATGTACAATAATTGCGGTTGTGTAAGCCTTAATTTACTCACTTTTCTCAAGGGTAAGTTAACTGATTGCTAACTGCTTGTTAGCTTAGACAAACTTTGTTCAAATTGCCGTCAAACGAAGGTTTATGCACTACAATACTTTGATCATCATCCTTGATGAACAAAGCTAACACTGTTATTTCTTACGCTATGGTGTCGATAATAATAACTTCACAATCAGTTGTCGCTCTCAAGGTTATTGATCTCGATTGACTAACTTCGGCGCCATCACCTTTGTTCATGGTTATTTTTCCTGAATTATCTTCTACTTTGAACATGCCATCAGAGGCTAATACATAGGCTTGATGTTTAATGTCATGCTCAATCAGGGTACCTTGTGCTAATTTACCACCGTAGATACGCGCTTCTTGATTGATAAAAAGGGCTTTGTTTTTATCTTCAGGATAACCTGATGCCAATAACGTAAGGGATGATGCTGGCTCGGTAGGGAATTTTTTACTTTCCCAGCGAGGCGCTACGTTATTTTTATTGGTTTCAATCCATATTTGATAAAAGGTTAACGGGTCTTTGGTGCGATTATATTCTGAATGCACAATACCTGTTCCTGCACTCATCACTTGCAGCTCACCCGTTTTAGTTATGCCTTGATTACCCGTGCTATCTTTATGAGTAATTTCGCCAGAACGAATAAAGCTAATTATTTCCATATTTCGATGTGGGTGCGAGGGAAAGCCCATACATGGCTCAACCCAGTCATCATTGACTACGCGTAACTTTCCAAAGCCCATACGAGTAGGATTATAGTAATTAGCAAAGCTAAAGTGATGTTTGGATTTGAGCCAACCGTGATTGGCACCACCAAGACTCTTATAGGGATAATGTTTGATCATGATAAAAAGCTCTCCAATGGTTTTTTGTTAGTTTGTTGAGCCTTGTTTATGCTCACCGATTATCTTAAAAACAGTTTGTTCAATTACTTTTGGGGTGATTGAAACTTGATGAATAAATATTAATTGTTTACATTATGAGAATAAACATCAGTTAACTGAAAACATAGTTAACTAAAAGGAAACAAGCTCTAGTGATCATCAGGAGGTGATATGGGACAACTTGAAGATATGTATATTTTTCTGCGTGTTGTTGAAACCGGCAGTATTACCAAAGCAGCAGAACAAATGAATATTGCTAAGTCAGCGGTAAGTAAGCGCTTAGCTTTGTTAGAGCAGAAGCTGGGTATTAAGTTAATAAACCGTACGACCCGAAAGTCTAGTATTACCGAGGCAGGTCAGCGCTATTATCAACGCAGTAAATTAATTATTGATGAAGTCGATGAGCTAAATAGCCAAACGTCTAGCAGCAAAAGAGCATTAGAAGGCACACTTAATATTGCTGTGCCATTATCGTTTGGATTGACTCACTTGGCACCTGCGCTTGATTTGTTTTTGCAGCAGCATAGTGATTTAAAGTTGAACATTAATTTTTCAGATCAAAAAATAGATATTGTTGAGCAGGGCGTCGATTTAGCTTTTCGCATTGGCCAGTTAGATAATTCTAGTTTGCAAGCCAGAAAAATAGCGCCGATAAAACATGTGTTATGTGCGAGTCCTGAGTATTTAAAATTACAGGGCGAGCCAAAGACGCCCAATGATTTAAAAAACCATAAAGTGATTAAGTACGGCAATTTAGATCAAGGCGGTCTGAAATTATTAAACAAAGAGGGCGAAGAGCATATTGTGCATTTTGAGCCACATATTATTGCCAATAATGGCGATTTTTTGAAATCATTGGCAGAATCAAATCACGGTATCACTTATTTACCTAGTTTCATTGTATGGCAGTCGTTAGCCACTAAAAAACTCGTTCCTGTTTTAGCAGAATATAAAATAGAAAGTATGTATGCCTACGCTGTTTATCCACCGAATAGGCATTTACCGCTGAAAGTACGTAGTTTGATTGATTTTTTAGTTGAGCGATTTGGTAATGATCCTTATTGGGATCAGTATTAATTTATCTACGATGATTTGTTTGAATTAAAATGAAGGCAATGCCTTGGCTATGACTTCATTATCTACTGCTCACTGCTCCTCAAATAGTCTTTCTTATTCAGCACTAGCTTTTCCTTAAAAGTTAAGACACCACCTTTTCAATAGCCTCCTCAATAGCACTACCAATAGAACTCTCAGCATTATTCTCAATAGCTTTTTTAATCAACTACCAAACCAGCAACTCACTTGCTCACTCAGTCGGCTAGTAAGTCTTAATACTATTCATCTATTGTTCTCTAAATGGGGATAATGTTTTCTTATTTGTCATGTTTATCCTTATTTTGATTACTTATAAGATAACCACATCAAGCAAGTAAGTCGTTTTACAGATGACTTACACACTAATAAATAACACGTTATCTAACGTAATTAAATTTGGAGATTTACTATGAATACATTACAAAATTTTGCAGCGCCAACCGGTCGTTTCTTGTTAGCCATCATGTTCTTTACATCGGGGCTTACTAAAATATCTCAATACGCGGGAACACAAGGATACATGGAGGCTATGGGTGTTCCAGCTTTCTTATTACCTTTGGTTATTTTAGTCGAGGCGGTGGGTGGTTTAGCTATTATTTTAGGCTGGAAAACAAAATATGCCGCCATTGCGTTAGCTGGTTTCAGCATACTTTCAGCATTACTATTTCATGCCGACTTTAGTAATCAGGCAGAAATGACCAACTTCATGAAAAACATCGCTATTGCGGGTGGTTTTTTAACATTGTTTGTACACGGTCCAGGTGCATTTTCTTTAGATAATCGTGCGAATAAAAAGCATGCTTAACAAACGTTAAATAAACAATCGCATTAACAATGAGTTTACTTGTAACACAATAATTAAGTGAAGTAGTGATAGCACAAAACGTGCGTGTCTACTTTACTTTTTTTATCTACACATAATTTATATTTAGAGAATATTAGGAGGTCACATGGGACTTTTAGTTGAAGGAAAGTGGAAAAACGAATGGTACGAAACAAAGTCTACTGGCGGTCGTTTTGAGCGCAAAGCACCTAGCTTTCGTCATTGGGTGACTAAAGACGGTAGTGCTGGAATATCAGGTGTTGGTGGTTTTAAAGCTAAGCCGAATCGTTATCATTTATATGTGTCTTTAGCGTGTCCTTGGGCACACCGCACCATTATCTATCGTAAACTTAAAGGTTTAGAGGGCATGATTTCGATGTCGGTAGTGAATGCTTTTATGGGAGATGAAGGCTGGACCTTCGCGCCTGGTGAGGGCGTGGTAACAGACCCTATTTTAAACGCGATGAACGTGCATGAAATATATACCGCTGCTCAGGCTGATTATACTGGGCGAGTAACAGTACCCATTTTATGGGATAAGAAAACAAATACTATTGTGAGTAATGAATCACCTGAAATTATTCGTATGTTCAATTCAGCATTTGATGACGTTGGCGCATTGCCGGGTGACTTTTCACCACCAGCACTGTTAGCAGAAATTGATGAGCTTAATGAATTCATTTATCCAACGATTAATAACGGTGTCTATCGTGCTGGTTTTGCGACAACACAAGAAGCTTATGAAGAAGCGGTCACTGAAGTATTCAGTGCGCTTGATACCTTAGAATTACGGTTGGAAGATAGTCGTTACTTAACAGGTAATACTATAACAGAGGCTGATTGGCGATTATTTACTACCTTAGTTCGTTTTGATGCTGTTTATGTCGGGCATTTTAAATGTAATTTACGTCGCATTGTCGACTATCCGAACATTTGGGGCTATTTACGCGATTTATACCAAGTTCCGGGTATTGAAGAAACCGTAGCTATGGATTATATCAAAGCACATTATTACGGTAGTCATGAAACCATTAATCCAACACGGGTAATACCTGCTGGTCCTGATATTGACTTTCATATGCCTCATGGACGTGAACAATTGTTGGCTTAATACAAAGGCTGTATTGTATAAGAGACCTCACAGCACTGGATACTAGTTTGCTCAGTGTTGTGAGATAAAAAGCAGGTTAATGAATGCTTAATACAGGTATTTTCATCAGTTCTCTTTTTAATACACTTTTAGCTATCTCAGGCGAAACTTCATAAAACTCATTCACGTATTGTTCTGCATAAAAATGCTTTCTCAGCTGCTTTTTAATCTGACATGGATTATTGCAAGGCGAAGAAAAATACAATTTATAATCACCGGGGCCTTTAGCTGAAAGTGATTTAGCATACTCTTCAGTATCATCAGGAGTACAGCCAATTTTAATCACATTGGAGAAAATTGAATGGGTCATTATATAGACATTACCGAAAGCAACGTTGTCAGACTTTATGCCCTGTTGTGAATTATCCATACTCATAAGTAAGTTCTCATTGACGAATAAAATGTGCAATTTAGTCGTCTTTTTTTAGTAGTTAAGTCTCTTCTTGATAAGGCTACTGTAGCGCGTGTGCTGCTTGGGAATATTGATCTTCTCTTGTTTTGTACCTCTTGATTGACTATTCGAACAGGGAGTTGATACGGATCAATGAACCTGCATAAAGCTGCTAGTTTAGCTGGTGGCCAGGAAGAGGGTATTTGATTTATTAATTAATGTTCAAGCAGTGCTTAATGATACTTCTTAGTAATTCCCATAATAGGCTAGTTAGCACTATCAAAAGGAATGTCGATGAAGTCTAGTATTTGAGATATGATTAAAATAAAATTAATAAAGTAGAAATTTATGTCACTTCCACCGTGCCCCAAATGTAATTCCAAATTTATTTATCAAGATCAAAATCTGATGATTTGCCCTGAGTGTGCACATGAATGGGATCCAGCAGAACAGCTTGCTGAAGTAGAAACTTTTACTGTTAAGGACTTCAATGGAACCCTGTTAAATGAAGGCGACAAAGTTACTATGATTAAAGATCTTAAAATTAAAGGCAGTTCTCAAGTACTCAAAGTGGGTACTAAAGCTGTTATCAGAAGAATAGTAGAAGGTAAAGATCATCAACTTGACTGTAAAGTAGATGGAGCAGGTGAAATGATGGTTACCGCCAAGTTTGTGAAAAGGGCTTAACTAAGCAAGGCAGAATAAGAATTTAAAACTGAACTCAGTACCGCTAATGGTTTGCTTAGTTCAGCTTAGCACCGCCATAAATAGCTATAATGAGTCAGTGGTTTTATAAAGTGTTACATCATAGTGTTGTGGTTAAAAACTATAGAGCGTCTTTAGTTAGCAATAATAAGTCGCCGCTTTTAACAATATTTAACGCATTTTCATTGGTATCAATTAGCTCAATACGGCTATCTTTTGAGTCAGTAACTTTGTTGCAGCTAAAATCACACCCTGCCTTATTGAAGGCGTAACTCCCTTGCTCGGTAAGTATCACGCCTTTTGCACGCGAAACCTTCAATGCCGTTATGAATGCGAATAATTTTTTATAGTTAAATTGGTACTTGTCGGAAAAAATCCAACCTTTACTGAAATAACCCTCGCCATTATTATTTAGCTCAATAAACCCTTCTAGTGCTAGTCTCGTTTGTAGCGCTTGGCTCTGCTCAAGTTCTTTTTTATAACCGTCTTCAATCTGATGTGAACTCTCGTGTAAAGAGGGGACCGCAATACCAATAATTGGTTTGGTCACTCTCACTGTTTTAGGTTGTTGCGCTAACCAACTAGGGTCAATGTTGCCATGCTGCATTAGGTGTAACGGTTTATCTATTAACTCATTTTCAGTAATAAAAGATGCTAAGTTTTCTTTGTCCTGCACTGAATAGGTGTCTGCTTTTGCCGCTAAGATAGTGTCTGCCACGTTGAGTTGCTGCACAAATGATGGATGCTCTGTGTAGCGTTTATCGATAAGATTTCGAGCATCGACTAAACAGAGTATTGACTGTAGTGATATTGTTTCTTGAAACTTTCCTTTGCTTAATACTTCGACCACTTCTTTTGGGTGACCTAAACCTGTTGGCTCTATCAATAGTCTGTCAGGTTTTGCTTTCGTAATAAGTTGATTCAATGCCACTTGCATAGGTACGCCAGAGGCACAGCACATGCAACCACCTGGTACTTCACGGATAAATACACCTTGTTCATTACTGCTACCAGCGAGTAATGCAGAATCTATCCCTATTTCGCCAAATTCATTAACGAGTACAGCCCAATTTTCATTGTTAGGTTTATTGGCAAGTAATTGCAATATTGCTGTCGTTTTTCCTACCCCTAAAAAGCCGGTAATGAGGGTCGTGGGGATAGCTGAAATTTTTGGCGATATCTGGCTAAACATGAATATTACTCGGCTTAAGGCAAAAATTGATAAGATCGTAGTACCGTAAATGGTTAGGTATAAATACTATCACAAGCTAATCATTTCTTTATCCAGTGTTTATTAGATCTTTTTTAATAATGTTATGCTTTGAATGGGCGATATGACGATTATACCCGTTACCAATCAAAGTGCAGGATTTCAGTGGGAATTAAAACCACTTTAGGCAAGGCAAATAATTTAAGCATACATTCTATGGTTTGATTAGTTAACGCCGACTAAAGTAATTTTAAGCCCTTCAAAGAAGCGATTGAGCAATATCACTCCATCGTTGCTGTGACTTATAATGGCGCTACATGGATGTAGCTTACTAGAGAATGCAGGAGCATATTCTCCTGAACAGCCATTATTTCATCACAGCGCCTTTAATTGAAATTGCTCAAACACAAATTGAAATTGCTCAAACACACTGAAATATGCATCTTGAATGGTAACGGGTATAACTATTAAATCATCTAATTTATAAATACAATAGGAAGCATTATTATGAAATTATTAGCCTTTGCAGCCAGCAGCAGTTCAAAATCAATCAACAAACAATTAGCCACATACGCCGCTTCATTAGTGCCGAGTGCTACTGTTGAAATATTAGATATAAATGATTATGAAATGCCATTATTTAGTCAAGATAAAGAAGAATTGTTAGGTCAGCCCGAAGCGGCAAAGTCTTTTTTCGCTAAGCTAGGTCAAGCCGATGCTATTATCATTTCATTTGCTGAACATAACGGTTCATATACTGCAGCCTATAAAAACTTATTTGATTGGACTTCTCGTATAGATCAGAAGCTATTTCAGAACAAACCTATGGTATTACTAGCAACATCACCAGGTCCAGGTGGCGCTCAAACGGTATTAACTGCCGCAACAGGATCTGCACCTTATTTTGCTGGTGATGTAAAAGGAAGCGTTTCAATTCCTAGCTTTTTCGATAATTTCGATAGTGAAAAACAAACAATCAGTAACCCTGTTATCCTAGATGAATTAAAATCGGCTCTTGCCCAGCTAAGTTAATTCTATTTTAACCTTGAGCTAACACCAGAATAATAACCATCAATCTGCTTTAACAAGGTTGATGGTTATTTATGCGTAGCTAAGGCTGATTTTTATTCTATTCTACTTATTCAATACTCAAAAATATTGCCGTATTCCTTCCTCAATTGATTCAAGTTATGAGCTATAACATTTTACCTGGGCGATATTGCACTTAGCCCTTGAATAGTGCGACAAGTTAGCATAGATTTAGTTACATTCTGTTTGCTCAATACTCAATGATTATTCTATGACTCCAGTTAGTTTTTTTCCGCACAAAAATAATGAAATGTTTGTTGAAGATATTGCCCTTAGCGATATTGCTCAGCATGTTCAAACTCCTTTCTATTGCTATTCAAGCTCAGCTATTGAAACAAGTTTTCAAGCATACCAAAGCGCTTTTAGTAGCCAAGATGCTCTGATTTGTTATGCAGTAAAAGCCAATAGTAACCAAGCCGTTCTTGCCACCTTAGCTAAATTAGGCTCAGGCGCAGATGTGGTATCAATGGGTGAAATTCGCCGTGCAATCACCGCAGGCATTCCAGCGGATAAAATTGTCTACTCTGGTGTAGCGAAAACCGAAGAAGAAATTCACTACGCATTATCTTTAGGTATTTTTCAGTTTAATGTTGAGTCTGAGCCAGAGCTAGAATTGATATCAAAAGTAGCCACTGCTCTTAACAAAACGGCGGCAGTTGCTTTTCGTATTAATCCTGATGTCTGTGCACAAACCCATGCAAAAATTTCTACAGGAAAAGCAGAAAATAAGTTTGGCGTCCCCATTTCTAAAGCGCGAATTGCCTATAAACGAGCAGCATCGTTACCTGGCATAAAGGTGCAAGGTGTTGATGTACATATTGGTTCTCAATTAACCAGTTTGGCTCCTTTTAAAGAAGCGTATCAACGAATAGCTGAACTTGTTGATGACTTAAGAGCTGACGGTCATGAAATTAGTGTTGTTGATGTGGGCGGTGGTCTGGGTATTACCTACCTTGATGAAGTTATCCCGAGTAAGCAAAGTTACGCTGACTTAGTGAAGGCGCAACTTGGACATCTCAATTGCAAAATAATTATTGAGCCAGGTCGCTCATTATTAGGCAATGCAGGCATTCTCGTTTCAAGTGTTGTTTTTGTTAAAAACGGTGAAGAGCGACAGTTTTTGATACTTGATGCGGGTATGAATGACTTGATCAGACCGAGTATGTATGAGGCATATCATCAAATTATTGCAGTGAATAAAGGTGCTAACGCATTAAAAACCTATGATGTAGTAGGTCCAGTGTGTGAAACAGGCGATACTTTTGCTAAAGCAAGGCAAGTGCACGAGTCTGATGCAGGTGATTTAATAGCGATTATGAGCAGTGGCGCTTATGGTTCAGTGATGTCATCTAGCTACAATACGCGTATGTTGGCGCCTGAAGTAATGGTGAAGGGTACTGAGTTTGCTGTAGTAAAAAAACGTCCAAGTTATGAAGAGATTATCAAACAAGATATTATCCCAAGCTGGCTGTAAATTAAATTGGGTCACTCATAATATTCAGTAGCTATATTATTATAGTTACTATAGTCAGGCTTATAGTATCGGTACTCATCCTTTCAAGTCTATTATATAAAAATGGCTTTTAATCCTGTCTCTTATACACATCTCCGAGCCCACGAGACCGTACTAGATCTCGT
>OJBR01000429.1_pt1 | contig 19244 bp, 13 predicted proteins | sample 1591161 | NCBI WGS metagenome assembly OJBR01 (sample SAMN05416803, study PRJEB24817) | seawater metagenome | isolation source: Sea water | place: Canada:Atlantic | collected 2013-07
CTATCCTCTTCGTCGGCAGCGTCAGATGTGTATAAGAGACAGGGACTGTTTTATGAAAAATATAATAGTAAAACTGCAGAAAAAGTGGTCGGTTAAGCTTAAAAGAAACATTAATAAAGGTACCGTTTCAACTCAATTTAACCGTACTGACTCAAAGCCATTATTGCCGATTATTACTCTTGAGCAAGTGACGCTGTCATTTAAGCAACAGCTTATTTTTGATGCGTTAGATTTAGAGATATATCCCGGAGATAAAATCGCATTACTTGGAAAAAGTGGTGTCGGGAAATCTTCACTTATTAAATTAATTTCTGGGCTTGAACAAGGCTTCAGTGGACAGATAACCACTAGATCGCAACGTATTGGTTATGTCTTTCAAGAGCCTAGGTTACTGCCTTGGCTTAGCGTAGGTCAAAATATTGATGAAGTACTTAAAGCGCAAGGACTAACTAAATTACAACGCGATGTCCGTTTAGTCGAGCTATTAACTCAGGTAGGTTTAATCGCGTATCAACAGCACTTTCCGCATCAACTATCTGGAGGTATGGCTCAACGGGCTTCCTTAGCTCGTGCTTTTGCTGCTGACCCTGATTTGTTAATACTCGATGAACCTTTCAGTGCGTTAGATAAACAATCTGTCGATGAGTTAACACAGCTCCTGCAATCTTTCTTAACTGATCAAATTACCCTGTTATACATCAGTCACAATATTGAACAAGTCATTGGGATGAGCAATACCAGTTTATTGCTCAAGCCCGCTAATAAGTGCCTGCGCTACAGCATTAAAACACCTGCTGAACGCGCAGAATTTTTAAATAATATCTATCCATCAGAGTTGAAGTAATTATGTCTTATGCTGTTTTGATCACCATTCATTTGTTTGCTGCAGTCATGTTTATTGGCGTGGTTTTTTTTGAAGTGATTTTCCTTGAGTCCATTCGAAAACGAATACCTAGTGAAGTCATGGCGCAAGTACAGCTAGCTATCACGACTAAAGCGCGAAAAATCATGCCTTTTGTTCTCGCTTTTTTATTCTTGTCTGGTTTGACTATGGCAAATCATCATTTTCCTCATTTTAAAAACTTAATGTCGTCAAGTTTTGGACAACTGCTTTCAGTAAAAATGTTCTTGGCTTTTAGTGTGCTAATGCACTTTTTTACCGCCATGTATCTTTCTCGGCACGGGAAAATGAGCTGTAGTCGTTTTAAATATATTCATTTAAGTGTTTTTTGTCATCAAGTGTTAATCCTCTTTTTGGCAAAAAATATGTTTTATATCAATTGGTAGTAAGGAAAGGTTATGTTATCTAAGGTATTAAAAAGTAACCCTGTTCAAGGTTTGGTTACGAAGAGAAGTTATTTAACAGTATGTTTAGCCGCAGCTGTAATGAGTGCACCAGTGTTAGCCGATAATGCTGCATCAGGGCTAGTTATTGATGAACATATAGAAATCAATAGTCAGCGGGCAGAGCGAGCCTTTCCTACGATAGATGAAGCTCGTAGTGAACTGAAAAAAGTAGCGGGTGGCACTAATTTAATTGAAATAGCTAAATTACCTGCCAGACAGGCAACATTGCAAGATGCCTTAGGTTTTGAGCCCGGTATTATTATGCAAAGTTTTTTTGGTGGTAATGATCAACCTAGACTTAATATTCGAGGTTCGGGGATGCAAAGTAACCCTGTTAATCGCGGTATACAGCTACTCTATGATGGCTTACCGATAAATCAAGCTGACGGTAGTTTTATAATTGGTTTTCTCGATGTGAAATCAGCAGAAATGGTGTCTGTATACCGAGGAGCTAATGCTCAGCGTTATGGTGGAACTACTTTAGGTGGAGCTGTTAATCTACATAGTCAAAATGGTACTAATGCTGATCCGAGTATCAGACTTGAATATGGTAACGATAACCGCTTGGGTCTAAGCGGCCAAACCGCGGGCCAACATGATGATTGGGATTATTATATCAATGCGAGTCATGATAGTTACGACGGTTATAGAAATCATAGTACTTCAGAGCGAAATAATATTTCGGCTAATGTTGGATTAGATATTAGCAATGCTATTACCAACAGAACTTACTTCCAATGGAGTGATAATCAATTTGATATTCCGTTTGTTGTACCCAAAGACAGAGCAATATCCGCGCCCGAGGAGGTGTTAGGTGACGGTAATACACCGCTTGATGCTCTATTAAACGTCTATAAAAGAGATCCATATCGCGACTCTTCTTTGCTTAGGCTTGCTAATAAAACGCGCTTTAGTATTGATAACTTTCAGCAAGATTTTGGCGTGTTTTATCAAGATTTATCAGACACTTTTACTGATCCACTCGTACATAATGTGACTGAAAGTCAGGATGTTGGTTTTGAATATGCAGCGAGCTTAACAGGGGGGTATCTTACTGATTATGATGAGTTTTCTTTATCTCTCAGTGGTAATTTAAGTGATATGAATCGATCTTATTTTGCTAACAGTCCTGAAGATGGCAGTAAATTACAGAAGTTCGGCGACTTAGACCTTGAGGCAAGTAATTTTATATTGGCCTTACAGTGGCAGGCACAGTTGTCGCAAAATATTCAGTTAGTAGCTGCGGCGCAAGGGGTAATAGCCAATAGAGATATCAGTGATAATAAAGAGGCAGGCTTAAATCAAGATAATAGCTATAACAATGTTAATCCTAAGTTGGGTGTTAATTATCAGTTTTCTGATGAAATTAGATTCTTTGCTAATGTGAGTAGTACCAATGAAGCGCCGACCTATTGGGAGCTTGTGTCTGCTTCTGTTAGCCCCAAAAATCCTGCGATGGCAAAAGTAAGTTTAAATGAGTTAGAAGCTCAATCATCTAATACTATTGAGTTTGGCTCTAGTGGTAGCATCGGTCAAACACAGTGGAATATTGCATTATATCGAAGCGATATTGATGACGAATTAATTTCTATTGTTAGCGATTTTGCTGTTAATGGAAAGACTGACAATTATGCTGCTGGCACTATTCACCAAGGAATAGAGTTAGAGTGGATACAGGGCTTGAGTGAAAGTCTGATTGCCTCGGGAGATTATTTGTCGAGTAAGTTGGTTTATAATTACTCTGACTTTTATTTTTCTGGAGGGGAGTATAAAGGTAATCAAATCGCCGGTGTACCAGAGCACTTAATGCAATTTGAATTACGCTACCAAACAGCGGGTGGTTTATATATTGCACCAAGCGTTAAGTGGCAAATTGACGATGCAGCGATTGATCATGCTAATAGTCAATTTCAAGATGCGCACGTGTTAGTGGGTTTACAAGTCGCTTATCAAGTTAATAAAGACTTGCGTGTTTATCTCGATGGACAAAATCTGACAGATGAAAATTATCAAACCTCTTACGTGATACGTGGTTACTCAAATCCGAAACAGCCTAGTTATTTACCGGGTTTTGGCCCGAGTGTGAGCTTAGGTGTTAATTATAGTTTTTAGCCTAAGTGAGCATTTTCAAATATGAAGTGGCTTAGGTATCAAGCGAGTCGTTTATCAAACGGCTCGCTCTTCAAGTTAGTTACTAATTAAGTAATTATGATGATGATATTATTTTTTAAAGTGTCTATCAAAGAAGTCCATGATAGTAGCGTTTAAATGCACTTTTACCTTTTTACCGCGCATACTGTGTTTACTACCTGGATAGGTCATCAGTTCAAATAATTTACCTTCATCTTGTAAGGCTTTAATTAATTTTGTGGTATTGGTAAACAATACATTATCATCCGCCATTCCATGATAAACCATCAGTGGACCGCTTAAGCCAGAAACATAAGGGAATACACTGCTTTGCTGATAACCTGCAGCATTGACTTTAGGGTGATTTAAATAACGTTCAGTGTAATGCGTATCGTAGAGCATCCAATCAGTCACAGGTGCACCACTCACACCAGCTTTGAAGTAATCACCTGCTTTAAACATAGTCATTAACGCCATGTAACCACCGTAAGAGTGACCAAATACACCTATGCGTTCTTTATCAACATACGGCAATGTCTGGAGGTATTTCACACCAGTAATCTGGTCGGCAACTTCAACTTGACCTAAGGTTTCATAGATTGGAAACTCAAAGGCTGTACCACGGTAGTTAGAGCCTCGATTATCAAGCTGATAAACAATATAACCCTGTTGCAGCATGTATTGAGTTATATCAGCGCCTTGCCATTTATTAGTGACTAGTTGTGCGTGAGGGCCGCCATACACTCTAACAATGACAGGATATTTTTTTCCGGGCTGCATATTTTTAGGTTTATAAAGTTTGTAGTACAAATCAACTTTTCCATCATCTGATTTTAAAGAACCAAATTCAGGCATCACTAAATCATTATAATACGGTGCTACTGGATGCTCAGGCGTCACTTTATTTTCAGCTAACCAAGTAATATGTTCACCATTAGCTGAATGCAAACTTACTTGTTTAGGTGTCTTAGTATTTGAGAAACTATCAATATAACTTTCACTGGTTCGACTGAAGTTTATGCTATGAAAGCCATTGCGTTTAGTTATACGTTGTACATTTTCAGGTGATTTACCGCTAAGAGGTACTTTATATAAGTGGCGTTCAAGAGGAGTATCAGCACGACCGGTAAAGTAAACCCAACCATTTTTTTCATCAACACGGGTGAGTGAATCGACTACCCATTCGCCTTTTGTTAATTGTGAAATTAATTCACCCTTTAAGTTGTAATGGTAAAGGTGCTTGTAACCGTCTCGCTCTGAAGCCCAGATAAAAGTTTTATTGTCACTTAAGAAGGTTAAATCTTTATGCAAGTTAAGCCAATGACTAGATTTTTCTACCAATAAGGTTTTTTGACGACGTTTTTTTAAATTATAGGTTTTTAATGTTAAGCTTTTTTGATCACGACTTTGTAATTGGTAAGATAAATTTTTACTATCACTCAACCACTTTACCCGTGGAATATAAATATCTTTGTTGTCACCCAATTCAACAAAACGAATCTTTTTGCCTTTAATATCAGTAACGGCTAGTTGAATATGTACATTATTAGTTCCTGTCGCAGGGTAACGCTGCTCAATTAGCTCAATTTTTTCAGCGTAGATTTCGTTACGAATAACCGTTTGTACCGGCGTTTCATCGACTCGTAAAAAGGCAATGTGCTTTTCATTTGGCGACCACCAATAGCCGGTCATACGCGACATTTCTTCTTGAGCAACAAATTCACTCATACCATTTTTAATAGTGTCGCCACCATCGATTGTAAGTTGGCGTTCTTCTCCTGAAGCAATATTTAATACATAGATATTTTGCTCACGAATATAAGAAACAAAATTACCTTTAGGTGAAAACTTCACATCAGTTTCAAAACCAACGGTTTCAGTTAAGCGTTTAGCTGTTTTTGTCGCTAGATGGTAATAGTAAATATCACCATTAAGTGGAAATAATAATGCACTACCGTCTTGCGAGAATTGGTATTCCATGATGCCAACACCATAGATACGTTGGCGTTCACGACGGGCTTTTTCTTCGTCAGATAAGTTTTCTGGGCCACTAAATAATGATTGAGAATCAACAAGTAGTTTATTTTCTTTACGGGCTAAATTGTATTCCCATAAATCATAACGGTGTAAGTCTTCTGCTTTGCCCTGAAGGTAAGTTACTCGTGTTCCATCAGGAGAAAATTTTAATGATTTGGGCGTTTGACCATTCAGAGAAGGCGAACTATAAATACGCTCAATGGTTAATTGCTCGGCGCTAGGCGCTTGGACTTTTTCATCAGTTGCATTTGCATTCAAGGGTAAAGCTAATGAACAAACGAGAGATAAAAGTGCTTTTTTAACAGTAAATTTCATAGGAAAGTTATCTTATTAAGTTATTTTATTGGTTTGTGTATACCCATGTTACCTGAAGATGCAGGATTCAGCTGGAATTAGAAACGTCTTTAGGCAAGGTCTTGATTGAAGAGAATGGTTGTTCCCTTGTCGAAATCAATAACGTAGTATAAAGCGTATCTAAACCAGCCCTACGGGGATGTCTGAGCAAATCATGCTCTTCGTACCATCTGTTTTTAAGGGAATACCCTTAATAAAAAGATGCGCCTCGATCATGAATCGCTCAGGCATCCCGAAACTCGCATCTTGAAGTATCATGGGTATAAATAAGTAATTGTGTGCGTTGTGCCGATGACGTCCCTGCCAATACTTTAGCCCTAGCACTTTAACAAACACCAGTATATTAAACTAGCGTAGTGCTAATAAAGGACCAATATTTTAAGGGACATTATTCAAAAAAATTGCTCTTAGTGTAAACAATAATGGCAACAAATTATTGGTATAGCCTGCCAGTTATTAGACTTTTAGGTCATTATTTTATCAACTCGATGAGTTCATGAATGGTTTTTACTGCTTTGATGTCAGCGCCTAGACCTTCCATTGATTTATGGTAATTACGATAGGGAATATATATTTCAGTGAAGCCGTGTTGCGCAGCCTCTTTAACACGAGGTACGCCGCTGTCTATTGGCCTAACGTCACCATTTAAGCTCAACTCACCCATGATGCAGGTTGTTCTGGGGATAACAAAATCATTAAGACTGCTTAACAGTGCAGTGACAAGTGCTAGATCGATACAAGTTTCAGACTCATCAATTCTCAAGCCGCCAACAATATTAAAAAAAGTATCGTGGAATATCTTTGTTTTGGTGTGTTTTCGTAGTATCCCCGTTAGCATTTTAATTCTATTCATGTTTAAACCAACACAAACACGTTGTGGAAACTCTGCCTCTGTTTCTGTGGTCAAACATTGAATTTCTAATAGTAAATTTCGATTACCTTTACGAATACAGGTGATTGTTGAGCCAGGAGACTCGGTACTGGAACCAGATAAAAATATCTCACTTGGGTTATCAACACTGAGCATGCCGCGTTCACACATTTTAAAAATGCCAACAGTGTCGATATCACCAAAACGGTTTTTGTTCGCTCTTAATGTACGGATTTGACCATCATTAGTATCGATATGTAATAAAGCATCAACGATATGTACTAGCGTTTGCGGGCCGGCAATTTCATTATTCTTATTTACATGGGCAATAATAAACATAGTTACATTGTTTTGTTTACAATACTGGGTCAGTGATTGTGCACTGCTTTTTACTTGCGAAGGAGAGCCTGGACTGCCATTTGCATTTTCAGTGACTACCGCCTGAATAGAATCAATAACGGCAAACTTAATTTTGTTTTTATCTAACTCTTCAATAATAGCTTCAACACTGGTTTCAGCTAATAAATAAAGGTTATCTTCGTCATAATCCAACTTTAATCTGTGCACACGGTTTTTGAACTGAGAAAGTGACTCTTCAGCGGTACAATAAAGTGAAGCGTGAGTTTTTGACATGCGAGCGACAAGATCAGACAGTAGGGTGGTTTTACCTGCACCTGGATCGCCAGAAATAATATTTACTGAACCTGTTGTTACACCACCAGATAAAACACGATCAAGCTCTCCGATACCTGTTAATCTTTTTTCGGCGTCAATAGATTCTATTTCGTTAATTTTTTTAGAACCACCACCTGTTAAACCAGCATAGCCGCCTGTATTTGCGTTACGAGAAACAGTACCTTTGCTGGCTGATTTTGATATTTTCATTTCTACTAGGGTATTCCACGCACCGCAACGGCACTGGCCTTGCCAACGCGTATGATTCATACCGCAATCGGTGCATACAAATTCGATTTTTGCTGCTTTTACCATCTAGATTTACCATCCTTTAAACGATAACATGACTGCAATAAGCGTCTGTCATTGAACAATATTATGTGAATTTATACCAAACGGATTAACTCTCGCTAAGTGATCAATCAATTAGTCCAGTTGGTATTACACTATCAATAAAAACCAATTTATAAAAATGAATGGTTTTGTTTGATCTCTATCATTGAGAGGCATAGAAATTGCTTAGTTTTTAATGATAAAGTCGGTTAGATTATAATGATTTTGATTTTTTTGTCTAAGCTAAAAGTTCTAACCCAACAGTGACGCTGTAGTTAAGTGTTTAAAATATGCGGTAAATCAGAAGTTGATACAAAAACTATGAATAAAGATTTTAGTAAACACCTTGATATTATTAATGATTTTCGTGGTGAGGTAAATAAAAGGACTTTTGAAGCTAATTATAGTGCTGTAACCGAGCATCTTAATAAAACTGAAAAATTTTTATTAAAAATGGAATTGAAACGCTTGGCTGGTCCTTGCGCGCGATCCATTGATTTACGTGGCTTGGTCAATGGTGAATGTCAGTTATTTGACTTTCAAGGTCAAACCCACTTTTTAGATGAGGTTGCTATCGCCTCCCTCAAAGAAAGTGTGGCGAAGTATGGTGCTTATACTTTTGGCGTATACGAAACTGTGAAGAATGCTAAAAATAGTTTTCGTAATATTTACCAAAATGAACAGATTACTCCTAACGCTACCGAGAGGAATAATAACAATAAACCTGGACCGGAAAAGCTTCAATACCCAGCTAAACTAAACCTTTTAGCGAACTATCCTAACCGTTCTGAAGAACGAATGAATTTTGCTATTCCTATCACCTTAACGGTACTTAACAAGCAAGAGTTAGCGACAACCAGTATTGACTTGAGTGTTAAGGGGATAAAGTTCAAATTGATTAATGAAATTCCTTTATTCAAAGGAGATCAGGTAAGTATCGCTTTTACCGGATTGGAGCAAGAATTTCAATTTAGTAAAGATGATCTTTTTTCGTTTGAAATTAAAAATGTTTTACGCGACTCAGGTACCCAACTTGTGGGTTGTCAACGTATTGATACGCCGGAAAATGATGGCTTTGAACGCTTCTTAATCGGTTATATCCAAGGAAATAAACGTCGTTATAAAATCAATTTAGATAATAGTTTATTAGCATTGCAAGCAAGAAGTCTTGAACAGTTTACTTTAGTTAAACTAAATGAATTGATTATATTTATGCAGTGCGCCAATGGTGATAGTAATCAGAAATCGCCTCGATACGCACTTACGACTAAAAACAACCAGAAATTATATCAATATTGGCGAGATGAAAAAAATCGTTCGGCCCTGCATTACCTCATCAATACTGAGCGGTTAGAGCGTTTAAAGACTTTACAGCAACAAGGTAAGAGCTTATTAGTATTTAGTTTTATTCATCAACATAAAGGTGATAAATTTTTCTATACAGTAGATGAAGAGCAACTTAAACATGATCATGCTTTTTTTCTGCAGTTTTTAGCTTTTGCAGCCAGTAAAAGTAGTTTTACCATCACAGCATTAAAGTCGCAAATGATAAGCCCTGAGCATGCTTATTCTCCCTATACTTTATCTACTGCTATGACTAAACAGCAAAATTATTTGAATCCTCCGTTAACAGATGAGGTAAAAGATATTCTTGCACAATTGCCTTGCGCTGTAACGGCAACCGACATTACCAATGCTAGTGATTTTAGTGATTATCAAGAACTAAGTTATGAAGGCATTGACCTTGAACGACTGAAAAGTTTAGGTCTAAAGCATAATGGTAAACAAAATCGGGTGGATGAAATAACCTTAAGTTATGGACACCAACGTCAAGAAGTTCGCTTTAAATACCAGACGCCCGTTATTATTGAATCAGATGATTCAAATTGGTCTGGCTTGTCGGCAGATTTTTCTGTTTCAGGTCTGAAAGTAGATTTAGAAAATCCTGCTGTTTTATCTAAGGGCGATATCGTTCATCTAAGCTTTCCAAAGTTACAGAAAATCACCTCAGCTTTTGATTTAAAGCAATTGCCTTATAAGATTATGAGGATCAGTAAAGATAAAAAAATAGTCAACCTTAGAGTGTCTGTTAAAGAGCATCAGCATATAGGAAGATCTTTTTTTAAGCTGTTAATTGATAAGAATAAAAATAAGTTAACGCCTGATGAATATGCGATGTTAACGCCTGGTTTATCGAGTGCGCTCAGAACCTTGTACGCGGTGAATATGGAAATACCAACGGCTATGGTGCAATCGAGTGGTAGTCGCTACAAAGTGGAGAACTTAGTCGTTGGGAAACATGGTTATCAGAGCCCTAAAAACTTATTATCGGCCATGTCACGATTAAGTGATCGCCATGGTTATCATAATTTATACCCGCTGTTGGGTAACTTACAAGTTAGTCATTTAGTCGACCAACAAATGAAGAAATTAATGGCGAGTGATACTGCAGTCAGTGAGCTGATCTATATTGCGATAGATCCAAGTATTACTGATATAGAGAAGTCGGTCACGATTAAACAAGTGAGTGAGCTTACTACACCCCAGATGAGAAACTTTTTTATTAAAAAGTCTTTGAACCAAGGGAATTTTTACAGTCTAGAACTGAAATTGTCGCGAAGTGATGAAGCAAATATGGAGCACTTAAATCCTGAGCTGGCGTACATCGGCTCTTATGCGATACATCGCGGTAAACAACTTGAACAAGATATTTATAGTGTAGCGGGTTTAGTTCAGCTAATTGATGTTACTCAAGAAACATTATTGAGGTATGAGCTGACTAGGTAGTATGATAAATACTGTATTTATTATACTTGAGCTACTTCAACATTTTTAACTTATACTTTGAAGTAGCTCAGATATGGATTAGCTTCAGGCTATTACCGCTTTAGATAAAATATAAAAACTAAACTAACGGTTATTTGCTTATTATTTTACGCTAACCAATGTAGCAGGCAATCTAAGCCTTGTACGTTAATGCTGCTATCTGCTTGAGCTAATACAATAGGTTTAGCATGAAAGGCAACACCAAAACTTGCTGCAGCCATCATAACTAAATCATTAGCACCATCACCCATAGCAACTGTTTGTTCTTTTGGTATTTGATACTCTTTGCTTAAAATAGCCAAAGAGTCTGCTTTTACTTGTGCATCAACGACACTCCCTAAAACTTTACCGGTAAGTTTGCCTTCAATAATTTCAAGCGTGTTGGCAAAAGCAGCATCTAAGCTTAGCGTTTCTTTTAGGTGGTCAGCAAAATAAGTAAAACCACCTGAGGCAATTGCAATGCGCCAATTGTGCTTTTTAAGTTCGACAATGAGTGGTTTTAATCCAGCCATTAATGGAATGTTTTCAGCAACATCACTTAATATACTTTCTGGTGACTCCGCTAATGTTGCAACACGTTGATGTAAACTTTGCGCAAAATCGAGTTCACCTAACATGGCACGTTCTGTAACTTCTGCGACTTCTTCACCAACGCCGGCAAGTTTAGCTATTTCATCAATACATTCAATTTCTATGGTGGTTGAGTCCATATCCATCACTAATAATCCAGGCACTGTTAATTTGGGTACATCTTTTAATAATGCCGCTTCAATTTTATTTGCTAAAGCAAAGTCAGCAATCGCTTTGCGCGTTGTAATAAAGTCATCGCAGTTTACTTGAAAACGACAGCTTGTTTGACTATTACGGTGATTAATCGTGGTGAGCGTCTTGATTTCAAATTGGGCGTTGTTTTGCAATGCGACTAGTTGCGAAAGGGTAAGCTCTTGAAAAACAACCAGCTCTATCTGACTTTTTGTTGTCGGCTCACTTGCAGAGATGTCAGCTAAAGTAAGCGCTTGTTCAGACAGGTTGAAGGCAATAGGTAATTGTTTACCTTGGAAATTATTAGCTAAATACTGTTCAAGCGATTGGGGTAATATAGTGGTAATAAAAGACACGTTAACTCTCTTGGGTATGTTCTAAAATTAATAAACTTCACATCAGTTAATAATCTAACTATAGTGACACTATTGATGCGCTAAAATAGTCACCAGTGTACTTATGAAGCAAGCCGAACAGCCTTTATACCCTAAATTATCGTCGATTTATAATAAAATCCTGCAATTAGCTAGTGCAATTTTACTTATCATAGTACTGATGAGTCTCTGGCAGTCTACAGGAGAGAAAAATACTGATAATTTAACTGCGCATTTTAATTATATTGCTAAGCAGCAACTTCAACAGGCCATTGTTGGCGTAGCTGTTATTCTTGAACAATCTCATGAAAGTAAAATAGAACAAGATACGTTTTTACAGCATTACCTCGATGGCCTGACAAAAGTCAATTTTGTTAAACAAGCCCATTTATATGATGCGACAGGATTACTATTAGTATCGAGTGCTTCAATAGAGAAGGACAAGCAAGGTAATGAACTTGCTCCGCTTAAGGCCAAGAGCATAAATGACCTTTACGGTATTTCCCCACATCAACGTAACGTAAGCGAGACGTTAACGCCTTTTGTTGAAGAAATACGCCATACCAACTCAAGCCTTTACAATCTCCATGGTTATCTTCGCTTTACCATAGAACAATCTTATTTGACTGATGCCTTAGCAAAAGCAGATGAAGAGCAACAATCTTTGCAGCGTTTAATGTTGCTCTTAGCTGGCTTGGTAGGGTTTTTACTTACACGGGGTTTAAATCGCTTTAGCAGGCGCGGATATCGTTTAGACTCTGAGGCTAAAAAAGTCTAATACCAATAAATTAGTTAGATTGCTTTAATACATTTCTTTTAAGTGAAAAATATCTGCTCGATGTTATGTTCAAGCTGATTTGCTATTTCCTCTGAGCTTTCAGGGCGTATGGTTGATAACACCTCAAAAATTTTGATTAAGTTTACTGGAGAATTAGCCGGTGACTTAGCTGGTGGGTTAGCAGAAGAGCTAGTATGCACTTCAAGTTTTTCACCTTTTGTATTCTCGTTATTAGTCGGTTCTTCTTTATCTATGACTTCTCTACTTAACGGCATTGATGGCGCATCAGTTTCCAATACTAAACTCTCTAAGGGCAGACGCTTGAGGGTGTTTATCGTTTTTTTAGCGCGAGAATAAGTGATAGTACTACCGACACCAAGTTTAAAACCTAAATCAATATAACCCTTAGCTTGTTGATAGCTACCTGAAAAGCCGTGAATAATTCCAGTTCTTGCTAATTGGTATCTTTTCAGAAACGGCATTATTTTATCGTGCGATTGTCTGTGATGGATTATTACCGGTAGATTTTGTTGTTTAGCGAGGTTGAGCTGAAAATCAAAAAAATGCTGTTGATGATGTAAGTTATCTTCAGGAGTTTGTCCGTGGTTAACGGCTTGTTTGGCGATAGCGCCGTCAATTCCAATTTCTCCTACGGCAATGATCTCTTGTCGCGATTTAATCACTAACTTACTTAATTGTTCAAGGTGTGAGTCATCAAGGGTTTGTAAAAACCATGGATGAATACCTAAACAAGGATAAATCTTAATCAGATTAGTGTTGGTGCTATTGCTAAGGTTATTGCCAAGGTCATCAGGACATCGTTTGGCTAGGTTGAGTACTTGTGAAAAGTTGTCAGGCGCAATAGAAGGAACAATGATACGGTTAATAGCAAGTTGCTGGCATTGCTCTAATAAGGCGGATAGCTGCTCACTAAAAGCAATATCATCAAGGTGGCAATGGCTATCGGTAAACTGCATCATTACCCCCTTGTGATTATTGACTCTTTAGTGTTGAGTTTTAGCTGTTGAAGATAAAGCTTTTAAATCTTCATCTTCAATATCTGTTAATCAAGCATCTAATAGTAACTCTTAATTCAGGACAATATGTTCTAAGCATTGTCTGATTAGTCGCCCCCATGTCACGTCCATGTAGTGACTTCGACAATGATGTAGAGATTTACGATAAAATATTTATATCACCTGAATTTATAAGTCACTAGCGCTAAATAGAACTAAGCTATTAACAAGTTAAACGAGTTACATACGCTCCATTGTTTCAATCCCTAGTATATCTAAACCTTGTTTTAAGGTATCGGCAATAACTTTACATAAGGCTAGACGCGATGCTTTAACTTCATCGCTAATACCTTCTTTAAGAATAGGACAGGCTTCATAAAAACTCATATAAAGACTCGCTAATTCATAAAGGTAGTTACATAACAAGTTAGGCGTACATTCACTAATGACCGCATCAATAACATCTTCAAGTTGTAATAACTTTAATGCTAAGGCTTTCTCTTGCGGTTCGATAATACTGATAGGTGCATTGTTATTCTCAGATCCAGCTTTAGAGAATATACTCTGAATACGAGAGTAAGCATATTGTAAGTAAGGTGCTGTAGCGCCTTCAAAACTTAACATCGTTTTCCAGTTGAAAATGTAATCACTCGTACGGTTTTTCGATAAATCGGCAAATTTCACCGCGCCAATGCCTACTTTCTTTGAAATTTCAGCTAAATTAGCATCAGTAATATCAGGGTTTTTCTCTTTGATTAATGTACTTGCACGAACTATCGCTTCATCAAGTAATTCAGCTAATTTAATCGTACCACCAGTACGGGTCTTAAATGGTTTACCATCATCACCCATCATCATACCAAACGGACAATGCTGATAGCCGACGTTTTCAGGTAGGAATTTGGCTCTACGAGCAACTATTTCAACTTGTTTAAAGTGCAGTGCTTGTCGGGCATCTGTAAATATAATGATGCGGTTAGCTGCTAGCTTGCCACTACGGTATCGACATGCTGATAAATCAGTGGTCGCATATAAGAAACCACCACCTGATTTTTGCACAATAAATACTGGAGCTTCACCATCTTTATTGGCCATTTCATTAATGAAAACAACTTTAGCACCTTGGCTTTCTTCGGCTATTTCCTTAGCCATGAGTTCATCAATTACTGTTGATAAATCATCGTTATATGCGCTTTCACCCATAATATCTGAACGTTCTAATGAAACATTTAATTTAGTGTAAATCTCTTCACTGTGTGTGATTGAAATATCAATAAATTGTTGCCATAACTTGGCACATGCTTCGTCACCACTTTGCAGTTTAACTACATCAGCACGCGCTCTATCGGCGAAACCTTCTTCGTCATCAAAGCGTACTTTCGCTTCACGATAAAAATTCTCTAAATCGGCAAGCGCTGTTTCAGCTACTTCATCGCTGGCCAGTTTGTCACTTAAATGTGCGATTAACATACCAAACTGCGTACCCCAATCACCCATGTGGTTTTGGCGAATAACCTTATCACCACGAAACTCTAGTGCGCGTACAACGGCGTCGCCAATGATGGTTGAGCGTAAGTGACCAACGTGCATTTCTTTGGCAAGGTTTGGTGCAGAGTAATCAACGACAACAGTCTGTTGATCATCACCAGGGTTAACCCCGCGCTGTGCTACGCCAATGCAGTCATCTTGAGTAATTGTGTTAAGCTGAGTAGCTAACCAATTCTCATCTAAATGAATATTAATAAAACCGGGGCCTGCTAATTCAACTTTGCTGGCAATACCGTCTAGGCCTTTACTACTGGTAAGCTCGGCAACAACCTTGGTTGCTAACTCACGTGGGTTAGTTTTTAGTTTTTTCGCCGCACCCATCACGCCATTGGCTTGATAATCACCAAAGTTTGGACGATTTGATAAACTTAACGCAGGGTTTGTACCTTCAGGTAAGCCGGCTGCAACCATAGCGGCGCTGACTTTCTCACTTAATATGTTTTTAATATTCATTGTAATAGACTCTTTATCATTGTTATTTGGCTCAAACTTGGCATCAATGATACTCACATGCGATGCATGCTCCGTGTCATTTCTTTAACCTTGAACCAACTAACTGCGATAAAGAAGTTATTACGCAGTTAGTGAAATTTATTTTTTAAGTTCTGCTTAATTATTAAAATAATCAGCAAAATATTTTTAATCTTTATTTACGATTTAATTCATATTTGGTTAACTAGTTAGTTTATTTTACAAGGCGCTTGAAAATTTTTATAAGGGAGCTTAGTACACTAAGTGACAGCATAAAAATTATCAAGCAACACCGAAAAATGACGAACTAGGACACCAAACTAGTGTTCACGAGTCGAGTGGAACACGATATCGGGATTACGCTCTTGCGCTAGCGATAAGTTAACCATGGTTGGCGCTATATAGGTTAAGTTATTACCACCATCTAGTGCCAAATAATCACCCGATTTCTTTTTAAATTGCTCTAAGGTACGTTCATCATCACAAGTACACCAGCGAGCGGTAGCAACACTGATTGCTTCGTATATAGCATCAACCTTATACTCGGTTTTTAATCGTTGCACAACAACTTCAAACTGCAATACACCAACAGCACCAACAATCATGTCATTATTGATGAAAGGTCTAAATACTTGGACTGCACCTTCTTCAGATAACTGAATTAAGCCTTTTTGTAATTGCTTAGCTTTCAATGGATCACGTAGTCGAATACGACGGAACATTTCAGGGGCAAAGTTCGGGATACCACTAAATTTCATCATTTCGCCAGCAGTAAAACTATCGCCTATTTGAATGCTACCATGGTTGTGTAAACCAATAATGTCGCCAGCGTACGCTTCTTCAACATTAGATCTATCACCAGCCATAAAGGTTACTGCATCAGCAATTTTGACATCCTTTGCTAGTCGAACTTGTTTCATTTTCATGCCTTTTTCATATTTACCTGAGCAAATACGCATGAAGGCAATACGGTCACGATGTTTTGGATCCATGTTGGCTTGAATTTTAAAAACAAAACCTGAGAATTTTTCTTCAGTCGCGACCACTTCACGTAAATCTGTTTTACGTGGTAAAGGCTTAGGTGCCCATTTGGTTAATCCATCAAGCATATGATCAACACCAAAGTTCCCTAATGCAGTACCAAAAAATACTGGAGTTAATTCACCCTTTAAAAATTCTTCTAAATCAAAGTCATGAGAAGCGCCTTGGACAAGCTCAAGCTCTTCACGTAAGTCATCAGCATAACTACCCACTGCTTCATCAAGTTCAGGATTATCTAATCCTTTGATGATGCGTACTTCCTGAATCATATGACCTAGGCCTGATTGGTATAAAAAAGTTTCATTGGTAACTAAGTTATATACACCTTTGAACTCTTTTCCCATGCCAATTGGCCAAGTAATAGGGGCACATTTAATTTTTAATACTTCTTCAACCTCATCCATCACTTCCATTGGGTCACGAACGTCGCGATCCATTTTGTTCATAAAAGTAATGATTGGTGTATCGCGTAGGCGAGTAACTTCCATTAATTTAACGGTACGTGCTTCAACACCTTTAGCAACGTCAATTACCATTAAACATGAATCTACTGCAGTCAAGGTACGATAAGTATCTTCCGAGAAATCTTCATGGCCGGGCGTATCAAGTAAATTTACCAAACAATTATTGTAAGGAAATTGCATTACCGAGGTAGTGATTGATATACCACGCTCTTTTTCCATTTCCATCCAGTCAGACTTTGCATGTTGACCTGATTTTTTACCTTTTACAGTGCCTGCTTTTTGCAAAGCTTGACCGAACAAAAGGACTTTTTCAGTAATGGTTGTTTTACCCGCATCCGGATGCGAAATAATAGCAAATGTGCGACGTAAATCGACTTGATCTTGCTGTACAGACATGCAAATTACCTGTTGAGTAAATAGTAGAGAAGCACCTTTTGCACTTAGCTTAGTACAAGGCTTTTCATTATTATTAAAAAATTGCGCGCATTGTAACATTAAAGGGCGTGTTGTTTAAGTTCGTCTTATTCTTTTATGATGTTTTTTATTGAAGTTGGAGTATTTGCGCATTATCGCGTGTCAGGTGATTGAGTGGTAATAGTTGGCGTAGTGAATATAGCGAATTATGATGCTAGAGAAATACTCAGATCACTGCTACTTAAGGTGCTTTTTATTTAATTCTAAAAGAGGCGTTATTCATCTAAATTAGGCTAGCTTAGGTCAAAAACTAATTAAATAAACTTGAAATGAATTGTGATTCTTTTTGCTCTAGTAAAGGCGCTTGCACCTTAATGACTTCTCGATGACTATTATGGTTGCGCTGTTGGGTTACTTGACTCGATAATAATGCGAAAGCTTGTTGCTCGGTTAGACCAGTAAGCTGGCAAATCTTTCTCAATGCATCATTGACGATAAGGCTTGTAACACCTTCATTAGACAGCAGGCTATCTGTTGTGTTGGGGGTCTTAGTAAACATTCTGCTCTCCTTAATTAGGTATAATAAATACTATCAAAACCTTGTTGCGGTTCTTGTTAAGTATATTAACTAACGGAGAGCGATTAACTAGCTACTTTACGTATTCAAATGTTGTTATTTGTTAATGGGAGTTGCCTTGTTATCAAGGTTGCTAGTGACGTTTATCTGCATACCATTGACATGACGATGGCATCTTCGTAGCCAAAGCCAGAGCTACTTGGGTAATAACCCGTTCGACGACTAATCTCAATAAACCCAGCGTTCATGTAAAGCATTTGTGCAGAGATATTTTTCGCGCGAACTTCTAAAAATACCTTTGTCGTACCGAGTTTTTTAGCTTGTGCTAAAAACTGGTTAAGTAATACTTTTCCGTAACCTTTACCTTGCTCACTCGGTGTTACACAAATATCCATCAGTGTAGCTTCACCAAGCACATATTCACCAACGTAAAAACCAATGACAGGATCACTAGGCAGGTTCATTGAGAGTTTTTCACCGAAATAACGGTTACCAATACAACTGACAAAAGTCTTTTCACTCCAAGGGTGTGAGTGACAAGCAAGTTCAATTGGCATTAGTGTCTCGACATCAGTACGCACTATAGCAGTAAAATGTTGCGTGTTAGCTTTTGCTGGATTACTCATTGTGTTTGCTCAGTCAGTAATTGCCATAGTTGCTTTTTAAGCATTGGCGACTTAGACATTTCAGTGATAGACGGCGTGAACAACTGCTGCTCAACCCATTGAATTTGATTGTGTGGTATTGCTGTGAAATACCAATTAAAAAGCCCTAAATCTAAGTGATCATTTTGATGATTGACTTCACCGACACTTAAATTTAATGCTAGTAAAATATCATTGAATAATTGCTGGCTAGCTAAATCGTTGAAGTCGATATTAAGATAATTCTTGGGTTTAACTAGAACGTTATCATTGGGCGTATCACAAGTGCGATGCTGCCAAAGGCTAATGCCCATTTCAGTAAGTTGCTCAAATTGATGTTGGTTAATGCTCATCGTTGATGGCTTATCAGCTCTAAATTTCAGGGTAAATATAATGACAGAATTTACTACAGACTAAAAGTAGATAAATTCATAGAAGTCATAATAGATTAACTAAACGTTAGCTTATTAGATACGATAGAATTTATAGAAGATTTAGTTAGATTTTATGAGAAAGGTATTCAGAAGAAAATGGCAGGGGTGGAGAGACTCGAACTCCCAACCATCGGTTTTGGAGACCGCT
>OJBR01000435.1_pt1 | contig 19011 bp, 13 predicted proteins | sample 1591161 | NCBI WGS metagenome assembly OJBR01 (sample SAMN05416803, study PRJEB24817) | seawater metagenome | isolation source: Sea water | place: Canada:Atlantic | collected 2013-07
CGGCAGCGTCAGATGTGTATAAGAGACAGATATTGCAGTTCAGTTTCTTTTGGTACTGGTGATGAAGTATTAAAACGGCTTAAACACCCCGCTTCTAAATCAACACCCAATATATGATCAAAGCTAGGTGCCTGCTGAATTCTGTGAATATAAAATTTATAGTTTTTTCTTAAAGAAACAACATCGTACTCTTGTTTGGTGCTTGAAGGTTTAATGTCGTCAAACGTACGAACATACAATTGTTTATCAAAAGACAATGAAATATTGTCATACACTAACATGCCATCACGCTCAAAATGTCCAGCATATAAATCAGCCTCTATGACCATTTTCTCTCCGCGCATTAGACGTTGTAAGTTAAACGGCTTGGGTTTAATAGTAATAAGTTGGCTATCTCTGACGGTTTGTAATACCGCCAAATCATTATTATCTAATTTATAGAGTAGTTGCACGTTATGAGGCTTATTATAAAGCGGCAAATGAGACGCATAAATGCTAGAGCCATGAGTAACTAAAACCATACCGTGAACGCCCATGTATCCGGGGTCTAATGGCGGTAAATTTTTGACTTCATCCTCAGCAAAACTCACTTGACTTAATAAAAATAAAAGACCAAATAACACTTTTTTCATAGATTAATTCTCACTACATATAGGTTGAAGCGATTTCTGCAACCAAATTTCAAATCCAATTGCACATTATAATTTGTTTTTTAAAGCAAAAATATCCTATTGCAGTAAGATTTCACATTTATTTTTGTCAATATTATCTTCGAAGCCTTTGATCGAAGATCCCTTATTTTTTAAAGCAGGATCCTCGATCTTTTTACTTACCTTTTAGGGTAAATTTTAGCTTAAGGCTAAGATTCTATTTCGGTAAGTAACTTTCAATTAATCACTGCGCTTATCAAAAGAGAATTGTGCCGCAAGCTCTGCCTTTCCTGAACGATCTCTTGGCGTGGTATAAAATTCAACCTTCAATGCATCGTCTTGGTTATTTAGCTCGACATGAGCAAAACCCCAAACGAAACTTTGCGACCAATGTAGCTTATATTGTGAATAACGTTTAGCTTGTTGTTCTGCAAACGGGGTATGTTTGCCACGCATTTTAGCTGCGGCGCCACTTATAATAAGAGGCAATGGCGGGCGAGTATTGTTTGTATTATAACTAGAACAATCATCAGTGATAAGTTCTAAATCATGCTCATGTCCGGCAATATAGGCATCTGCATACTGGCATAATGATGGTAATAATAATTCTCTTAACACATGGCCTTCACTGTACTTACTACCGCCAATAGACCACAAAATATGATGGCCATAAACAACCTTCCATTTAGCGGTAGAGTTTTCTAACCCTAGTTCTAACCAGGCAAGTTGCTGCTCATCTTCATTTTGTATTGGTAATTCATGTGCATCTGCTTGTTCTAATTCAGCACTGCCATCCTTAAGTGCTTTCGTTAACTCCCCTTCACTGCCATCGCTATTAAGGGGTACTTCATGGAACGTTTGCCCCGAAAGTAACATGTTAGTATCCAGAACAAAAAACTCAACATCATTGCCTTTACTCCCTAAGGTGTATTTATAATAACCTTGCTCATCTAAGGTGAAGTTTTTTTGTTCTGCCATCCATTGAGTTTGCAAAGCTACGCCTTGGCGAGAGCTTTTCCAGTCATGATTTCCTAACGCTGAATACACCATTAAATCAGGGTTTTCGGTAAATAGAGGCATTAACGGCGATAGTATTAAATCATCCATGCGTTTTTGGTCATCTTTGCCATCATCCGCGCCAGCACCATCAGGATAAATGTTATCACCTAACTGGATAGCAAATTGACACGATTTATAAATACAGACCTCGGTCATGGCTAAACCAACAGCTTCAGCGCCACCTTGCTCCGTTGCTGTGTTGGTATTGGGATAGACATAAATGGGCGCATGATCAAATTCTGCTTCAGGACGATAATCAGCAAGCCAGTCTTCTTTCTCATCTGCGATAAAGTCAGCTTTGTTTCTAGGGTTTTTTATATGTTTTGTCTTCGGATAGTCAACATGATAACCGCCATCGCCAAAGGCAAGAAAACTAATATTGTCAGTAGCCTTATATGCCTTATTACTATCAGGATTGTTATCCATTAATTGCGTATTACTGCAACTGGCTATAATGGCTACACTCAGTAGTGATAGAGATAACATAACTAGTGATAATTTCTTCGGTTTTATTACTTGTAACTTCACTTCTTTTTGTTTAACTCTCGGGGTTACATCTTGGTTTTTCATAATAAACTCAATTAGGGTAACAATTTATAAGTAATCAAAGTCAGCGTTTTTCAACTACTGACTTTGATTCATGCTAGGTGACTTAACAGGAGTGACAGTTAAAAAGACGTGATGGTAATACCTAATTCATAACTACGACCATACTCTTCAAACTGATAGTTATATTGCGTTTCACCGTGATAGAGGTAATACGGCTCATCATTAATGTTTATCGCGTTAAAATAAATTTGGGTGGTGTTATTGAGGTAATATTTTGCACTAAAATCAAGCTGCATATGTGCATCTTGATAAACGTCTGTATCATTATCAGTAAACTTAAAGTTTTCACTTTTATAGGTTGAGCTTAATCGTAGACTGACATCATTGTTCTCAAAACCAAGCATCAAATTACCCACAGTGTCAGCTTGGTTTGGCAGCTTTTCATCTGCATCAACAAAAGTACCATTTGCTCCTAATAAAATGCCCGATTTGAACGTTTTATTCCAGGCTAGTTCCAGTCCAGTAAGTGCGGCACTTCCGCCATTTTGTGGTTGAATGACTTCTTCGAAACCATCCCATTGGCCATTATCTTGTACTTCTTGCTTGAGGATATAATTATCAATATCTTTATAAAAAAGACCTGCTGATAAGACGCCTATATGCCCGGGGTAATATTCAAGGCTTAAATCGAGGTTGTTTGCTTCGTACGGTTCAAGATCAGGGTTACCTACCACGGCTTTACGCTCGGTTGTGGTTTCACCATTATCTTCTGTCACTTCCGTTTCTATGATTTGGTTTGCTGCGGTATCACTAAAAGTGGGTCTGGCGATAGTTTGTGTATAAGCAAAACGGCTAATTAACTTGTCGCTGATGTTATAACGCACATTAAGACTTGGGAAAAAGTCATCATAATCTTTATTTCCTTGCCAAGGACTAATGTTGACCGTTTCGCTGCCATCACCCGTTGGCGAATCATCAACAATTAAATCCACCTTACTGCCTTGAGTACTAAAACTAGTATCTTCATAACGAACACCCGCAACAATGTACCAGTCATTAATGTCGAAACTAACCATGGCATACAAGGCTAATACATCTTCAGTACTGGTGTAGGAGCTACCTTTACTTTCAATGTCAGATTTAAGACTATTTAACTCAAAATCATCACTATTTGTTAAAACATAATTACTCAGCTGATTTTGAGAGAGACCTGGACCAAACTCACCTAAATTGTAATCAACAGGTCCTGTATTAAATGCTTGTGCGGTTGTATCCCCACCAGCAGCATCGGTGAAACCACCATCATAAATAGCGGCATCAACACGATTAAACTTTTCTCTGGTACGGTATTTTCCACCAAACTTGATTTGACCATTGTTGTTTTGCCAAACAAAGTCTTTGCTGAAATCTAATGCGAGAGTGACTTCTTCATCTTCGGTTAAGTTATTCTCATAGGCAACTTCATCTAATTCAAAATTATTCAGATCTTGTGATGCGGCATCAAACGTTAGCTGCGGAATAGGACCTGAACTTGAATAGCCAAAACCTAAATCTTTGGCAACAAAAGTGCTATCTATACGATCGGGTTCAGCTTCACTGGCTTTAGAGTAACCAGCGCTGTATTCAACAAGCCAATCGCCTAGCTGATTTTCCCCTCCAGTGATGATGGACAGTATTTTTTGTGCTTCATAACGATCCTTGGTATCACGCTCCATTTTTGCATCTGAAAATTGGGCGCTATTGGGGGTATGTGAAGTTAAATCAATTTGCCCTTTATCGTATTTAAATTGATTTCTTAAACGGTATTCATCATCAGTAAATTTACTGTACAGGGTGCGTAAATAGTACTTATCTGTCGCTGAACTATATAGGTCAAAGTTTAACGCCGCACCTAAACGTTCTCGTTCAATAGAATAAACACGCTGCTCTATTTCTTCAGCACCAAAGGCTTCAACATCTTCACCTGTTGCCGCATCTTCATAGTCAAAGGTACTCCAACCGCCATCTGTTTCCATATTGTGAGAGCCAAACTCGCGTTTAAACCATGAAACAGCGCCTGCAACGCCCAGTTGACTGCCACCTGCTAAGGTATAAATATCGGTATAGCTCCCTGAAAGTTTAGGACTAGTTTCAGACACTAGTTCATTGTGAGAGGCTTGTGCGGTAAAGGTGTAACTTCTGTCGTTACGATCAAAAGCTGATAAGCTTTTTACTTCGATCGAACCGCCAATGGCACTAGCATCCATGTCTGGCGTAACTGTTTTACTCACTTCAAGCGATGAGATAAGTTCACTGGGGATAACATCTAAAGCAACGCTTCGAACGCCCGCTTCAGGTGAAGGTACATTTAAGCCATTAATAGTGACATTATTTAAGTTAGGATCTATACCGCGAATACCAACAAACCGGCCCTCACCTTGATCTCGCTCTATAAATATCCCCGGCATACGTTGTAATGCTTCTGCAGCATTTTGATCAGGTAATTGACCAATACCATCACTACTTATAACTGAAACTAACTTATTGGCATTTTTTTGGCGGTTGATGGCACTCGCCTGCCCGGCTCTTTGCCCATAAACAATGATATTATCTAACTCTTCTTGAGAAGAGTCAGACGCACCAATGACAAAATTTTTCGATAAGATTTCGCCATCAACAACCGATATTTTTTGCTCTACATCATCACTACCAATATATTTTATGATTAAGGTATATTCGCCCTCAGGCAATTTAGCAAAACGAAAAGAACCATCTCGTTCACTAATTGCAGTTAAGTCCAGTTCTTTTATCTGCACTTGCGCACCTTGAAAATAGACCTTGTTACTTGCGTCAGTTACTCGCCCTTCAAGAACACTATCAGCCCAAGTTAAAGGTGCGGTTAATAACGCTAAACTCCCCGCTAAGGCGAGTGTTAGTTTATTAAGGCGAAAATTATTACCGTTAAAATTCGTTAAAGAAAGTTTCATGTGATCTAGTGCTCTCATATTGTTTTATTTTTGTTGAACATTGCGCCAACATAGCGAACTAGTTAGGCAAAGTACTCAGGTACAAATTGGTATTGACGCTAAAGTAAGTAAAAAATATGACAACACGATGACAGTAAAACTGTGACTTAAAAGCTGAAGTGTAAAATCGTTAATATCCGCTTAATTTTACAATAAAAAATAGTAATACGAGCTAATTTGACCCCGTAGTTTGACGTTTTAGTTAGGTCGAGTATTGAGAAAAACTTCGCTAAAAAGTTAATCAGAAAGCCCAATGCGGTATCGCGCAGTCAACAATCAGCTACTAATCAGTTAACAATCTCATAGTGAGTTAATTTTAATCATCACATTTAGGTAAAAAAACTGTCATCTGTGTGAGCTAATATCACTTTCATCAACATGCTTTACACTGGTAATAGGACTCACCATGAATACACCTTTTATAAAACCTCACTTCCACCTTTTAGTCATCTTATTCATTACTCTTGCCACAGTTATAACCGCTACTTTCTCTTTAGGTGAGTTAAAACCAAGTAAGGAATTAGACTACTTTGATGCCTTAGGTGAAGGAGGTATGACTGTGATGACTCTGGTATGGATAGGTTTTATTTTACTAAGCAGACCAACAGGGAAAGTCACCAACTGGCTGTTTTCCGGCTTATTACTAATGAACATATCGATGTTATTAGACTTTATTGATGAGTTTATTGTTTACCCTGATAACAGCGCTTGGTTGACTGCTATCGAATCATTACCAGCCCCAGTAGGCATGATTATCATGAGTATTGCCCTATACCAGTGGCATCAAGAACAAATGACAATTAGTGCTCAATTAAGACGTACTGAACATGTACATAGAGATCATAATCTTACAGACTTTATTACCGGTTTATACAGCGCTAAATATATGAAGCAGCAAATAAAACATCAGTTACTGTATAGTAAAAAAAATAACATGCCATTTACTGTGATGATGTTAGATATTCGCCAGTTCGATCAGTTCAATCGACAATATAGTCACCAACAAGGTGATAACTTATTGCGTGAAATAGGACAAGTCATCACCATGAATATTAGAGATCAAGACTTAGCGTGCCGATATGCCAGTGATCGCTTTGTGGTTCTATTCCCCAATACTACCACCACTCTTGCTGAAGTTTTTTCATGGCATATTGAAAACAGCCTAGCCAATGTAGCTTTTAAAGTAGGTAGTGATCAACGAGCTAACTATCAGAAAATCACAATCTGCAGTAAGGAATTTGACGGCAATCAAAGTGACTACCAAGTGCTTGAATTAATGAGCCAACAAATGGACAACACAAAAATAAAAAATAATAAGCATCAGGATAAGCGGGTCGCCTAATGAAAGGTTATGAACGTTACGATGAAGTACTTGATGCTCAGCAGTTGCTACTGAGCCTAATTGATTTAGCCACAAAAAGAGGGGCTCATCCAGACAAATTACTCAAGGGTACCAAACTCTTTAGCAGTGACATGAGCAAAAAAAACTTAGCAAAAAACGGCTTAACTTGTTCAGCTAACACACTGCTCACCGTGATAGAAAACTGCACTAAATTAGTAAAAGGCAATGAGATTAGCTTTCTACTTGGTAGACGTTATTTTCCCTCACAATTAGGCTTACTTGGCCAAGCATTGATGAACTGCCGACACTTAGGGGATATGTTACGACTTTGCCAATGCTTTCAACTCGATTGCTTTCCATTAATGAGTCTACAACTCAAACACTTCAACAAAAACAGCTACCTTATTTTTCAAAGTGCGGTTGGCAAGCTAAGTAAAAATCAGCAGGTTTTTATTACTGAGTTCATGTTGAGTGCTTTACTTGGCGCCATTAAATATCGCTGTGGCGTTTTACCTCAGTTAACTATTCACCTCGATTACCCTGAAGTGCAACACATAGAGCAATATCACACTCACCTACATATGAAGGCAAATATAGCGGTACATTTTGACCAACAAATTTGTATGCTCACTATCGCCTCAGAGCAACTGTATCTGCCCTTTAACGATAGCGCAATTAGTTTAAAAACAGTGGCTTTAGAGCAAGTAAGACAATTAGAGACAAGACCCTATACCACTAGTTTCATACAACAACTCAATAGCTACCTTAGTCAAGGCTTACTGGAAAAAGGTGACTTATCACAAGATAATTGTGCACAGCATTTTGGCTATAGCAGTGCCACGTTAAAGCGTAAACTGGCTAACCATCAGCTAAATTATCAAGGGGTCATTGATGCAATTCGCAGTCAACAGGCGGTTTTTCAATTAATTGTTTGTCAGCACAGTAACGAAAAGATTGCCGATGACTTGTACTTCACTGACGTGAGTAATTTTCGCAAAGCTTTCAAACGCTGGACAGGCATGACACCAAACTCTATGCGTGCACAACACTGTTTTAATTAGCGACTCATTAAGTCGCAGTTACTTTAATATAATCTTGGTCTATCGCTTCAAATAATGGTGGTAGTTGCTCTGCAGCAGAATGGAACCAAAAATCACGGTATTGAGGTAATACAATAACCGGCATTCGTTGATGATATTCAGCGCATTTCAGATTAGGCGCAGTGGTTAGCGTGACTAATTGTTGTTTGGGCTCAGAGCTCAATTTTTCGTTAGTACTTTGGCTTTGCCCTCGCATATTACTCTGTTTAACATACCAAATGCCCGCCATCAGCATAGGTTCATCATTAACATGACTAAATAGGTACTTTTGTTTTTTACCCTGCTCAGTTCGCCATTCATACCAACCAGAGCAAGGAATTAAACATCTATGTGTTTTAATCGCTTCTTTAAACGTGCCTTTACTGAGCACAGTTTCACTTTGCGCATTAATGAGTAAGCGCTTTGACCAGCTAGGTTGAATGCCCCAAGTTGTATCGAGCTGTTTGAAAATAGGTTTATCAAGTGACCTACTATTAGAGTCATTATTGGTATCACGACCAATCAAGGTAGCCACTGATTGCCCAGGGCTAAGGTTATTGTTTGATGGCGCACTAAAATCACAGCCAAAAAATTCGCTAATAACCTTACTGTGCTTACTATCAAAATTCATTCTTCCACACATCTGCTATAACCTTGTATTCTCTATATTGCACATTCTGTAGCCCAATCCTGCCAAGAAATACTACGTCCGGGAAAAGCAATTTTGTCAAAAGGCCAATGCTCTGTCAGCCAAGTTAACATGCTTGTATGTAGTATGGCATCTAAATCTGCACTGTCTTCCCTCACCCATAAATAGACCTCACAATCATAGAATGCTGACCGACTTGGGTCTATATAAATTGCTCCAAGGCATTTAGTTTTACTCTCATCAAACACGGAATAAGCAAAGGCGTCACGGACAATAAACTCTCGAAGGTGCGTTTGTAAACTGACGATGTTTTCTTCGAGGCTCATCTTCTCTGATGGCCATGAAGTATTGGGGCCAAAAATTGATTTTAATCGTTTCAGGCTAGACATGACCGCTTGATAATCGACTTCGGCATTACTTTCTTCAAGCACGGTCAAATGAAAGGGAGTCAGTAAGACCTTGGTAGGAACATCAAAAGATTTAGGTACAAAGGTTATTTTCATTTATTCACTTTTTATGATGAACTGATTGATAAAGTGACAGAAGGTATTAAGCTAATACTTCACTGTAATACCTGATTATAACAGAGATTTTTCTGTGATTAGCTCACTAATAATAGTGGTGAAAAGATATTGGCTATAAAAAAACGCAGTATGGTTCAGGGGAACCTATACTGCGTTAAAGCTGCGCAAAATGCTAAATAAGATGTGTATTACGTTATAAAAACATTATCTTTTATGCTGTGTACAACAATCCACTTTGTTAAAAGTCCCACTTCAAGGCAACTTCAAAGGCAACACCTTTGGTTTCACTGCGCATTAAGGTATCTTCAAACTCAATTTCTTTTTTCTGGTCTAAAATATTTTGCACTTTAAACTTCAGTGTTGATGAGTAAGTCGGATAATAGGTATAGACCATATCAAGTGAATGGAATGGTTGCTCATAAGCATCATCCTTACCATCAATGCCCGGTATAATAATACGCTCAGCAAATACGTTATAAGCAAGGGTTGCACTGTGATTACCATTAGGTGCATCCCAACCTAAGTTCATATTAACCACCCACGGAGAGTGACCTGTCATGGCACGCGTTGGATTAGTTATCGTAGTAGAAACCTGAGTTTGCTCAACCACTTTTTGAGTGTCTATGTTAATTTCTGACTCACTTACCGTAAAGTTACCCGATAAAAAGAAGTCTCCGCCGTTTAGTCCTACAAAGTCGCCTAAGAAGGCAAAGTCTTTCAAAAACTCTAACTCTAGTCCATAGACATAACCGTCTTCTGCATTAGCAATTCTGATCAGTGGCGGGCCATCTTGTGCCGGTGATTGAACCGCTTCTATTGGCTGGTCCATATCTTTGTAGAATAGACCTACTGAAAGGTTATTCCCTGTCGGTAAATACCACTCCCAACGTAAATCATAGTTATCAATAGCGGTACTAGTGACACTTGGCGTTCCGCCAATCGGGAAACCGGTAAGCGGGTCAATATAGGTTGCCGGCGCGACTTCACGAATATCTGGACGAATAGTTGTTTGTGCGTAAGAAGCACGAATCTGCATTTCATCGTCAAGCAAATAAGTGAATGCGAGTGCACCAAATACATCATCATCTTTAAAGGCCAATGCCTCTAAGTCTTCATTGGTTGGTTTTGCTGGTAAATCAAACTTACCTGTTGCGGGGTCCAACGGTGCAACAACTTGGCGGAAGTCTTCATAACGTAACCCTAAATTAACGCGCCATTTTTGCGCAATAAAGAAGTCGGTATTTATAAAGTAGGCATCAACCAGTTGAGCCGAGTAGTAATCATCGCCTGCAACAGACGTATCCCGAATAACTAATTCATTACCTGATAATGGATGATTTAGCATAACATCATCATTTAAAATCACGCCCATTTGATGGCCCGTTAGATCAAGGTTATCAAAGGCAAGGGTATTAACATCTATGCGTCTTGCCATCGCATCACGTGTTTTTTCAACAAAGTTTCCGCCGGCTTTAACCTCTAACTCTACATCGCTAAAGTTAACGGGTAAGGAAAAACTAAAACCATAGTTTTCGACATTATCGTCTAAGTTTTGAAAGCTATAACGTGAAGCGGTGGTGGCTTTACGTAATGAACTTTCATTGACGGGGTCAAAAACACCGTCTTCTGCTTGGCCATTTGAACCATCAGCAAGTATATAACGTGTTGAAATATTGCCAGGTGCATAGCGATTTGAACGAGCATCCGAGTAAAACCAATCGGCGCCTAAATTCCACAGTTCAGAAAAGTTATGTGTGCCGCGAATTTGATTAGCGATCATTTCTCGCTCTTCATAAATTACTTCGCTATCACGAATGCGTAAACCATCACTGATAGTGACATTGTTGGTATTGCCAAGTTTGTCGCGAATTTCATCACGGGTATCGTGTAAAATTAACGAGCTGAAATCAATGCGGTGATCACGTTTGAACTCTACGCCAACGTTAAACATGCCAGAAAAGCGCACCGTATGTTCAGTTGATTGAATGTCATCAAAACCACGTACTAAAGACCAGCTGCCATCTTCGCCTTCAGCACCTTCTTGATAAGTAAAATCCTGACCTTCGTATTCATCTGATACTTGCCACTTATTGTCATAAGATGCTGCGGTAAGAAATCCGACTCTAAAGTCATCAAAATCAAAGCGATTCCCTAAGGTGATATCAAAACCAGTATTAGGATTAATACTCGTTACTTTTGGATCATAATCGCGATTTAGTTGCGCAGCGATTTCGCGGTTATCTTGCTGTGATAATTCGTTTAACGGGCTATGACTTTGCCACAGTTTTTGCAATGATGCCGGCGCTGCACGCGTACCGTCATCTTTGCCATACCAATCATCATCGCCGCCATTATAAGACAAACCATCATCAAAGTTATTACTGTTACCACCCAACTTGCCTTGCATGGTAAAAACAAAATCAGAAGGAATAGTTTTCAAACGTACATCAACATTACCACCAGCAAAATGCGCTGGCATATCAGCTGAATAAGACTTTTGTACTGATAAGGACTCAATGATTGATGAGGGAAACAGATCCAGCGGTATAACTGTTCTCGTGGGGTCTGGGCTAGGTACGGCTGCACCATTTAATTGTGTACTAGAAAAACGCTCGCCTAAACCACGTACATAAATGTATTTACCATCAACTAGTGTGATACCAGTTACACGGCGTAATGCCGCAGCGGCATCTGAGTCACCTGTACGCGCTATTTGCTCAGCGCCAAGAATATCAGCAATAAATGCCTGATTTTTACGCTCTTGCATTACCGCACTCGCAGTGCCTTTTAAGCGACTTGCTTTGACAATCACCTCTTCCATAGCCTGCGCTTCATCGTCTATTGCTGTTTCGGCATAGGCGGAGTTGAGTGATAAACTTGCAGCGATGGCAAGACTCAAACGTTTCAACGTTGTATTCATTGTTAACCTCATTAACAGGAGATTTACCGGGGATGTATAATATTTTTTATCAAGGTACCGCTGCCAGCGAAAACGAGTTGCTAGCAGCGGTTATTGGCGGTTTACTAACTACCTTTATGGTTATAAGTAGTTATGTTTACTGCGATTAATCTAAGCCAACTGCCCAGTTAGCCGTCCAATCATTGTCTTCAGAGACCGCACCAATGTGGTCAGCATTTTCAAAAAATGCATGGCCAGATAAGTCTTTTGAAGGTGTTTCATCAATGGTGAATATGCCGTTAAGTACTGCACTCATGTCTGTGGCCGTGCTGTTATTTAGATTCAAAGTAGGGTTTTGATTAAGCACCCAATCTTCTGTATCTAATAACACGCTATCATCTTCTGCCTTGGCGCTTTTAAAGTTCTCACCACAAGCAAATACCGAGTTTGAAATAACCGTTTCACCAGCTATCGCTTGGTTGACCGTCACAGAGCTTGTTGCGCCGCCTTCAATTTCAAAACACTCACCCATACCTGCGCCACCAGTCACAACAAAGTTATGCAGTTGTGCTTTAGTGCCTTCACGTAGGTAAACCCCTTCGGAGTCTTTGTCTGCCGTATCAAAAGCGTTACCTATGATAGTCATGTTGGCAATGGTAGGGTTTGATTGCGGCTGTTTATTTGGAGTAGAGCCATCGTTATCACCTTCAATACCACGGTTAGCTTCGCCATCTTCATTTGCGTGCTTAACCAATACATATTGCAAGTTGCCGCGATAACCATTATCCCAATCAACGCTGTCATCTTTGTTCGCAGTAAGCACAACATATTTTGCATTAACCGTACCGCCAAAGAATTCAATACCATCATCAGCATTATCATGTACTTGGATGTATTCCACTTTAGTACCTGAGCCTACTGCACCAAAGGTAATACCATTAAGTTCATTATCAGGGGCTATTTCGTAACCTGCATGCTTAACCACAACATAGCGTAGTGTACCTGAGCTGTCGGTATCATCTGTACCGCCAAATACCGCGCCTTCTTGAACACCTTCCACTTGTAGAGCACAATCACTGCCATCTGTTGGACATTTATTCGATTGCGCATTACCTAGCAGCACGATGCCGCCCCACTGACCAGCGCCAGTAACACCTGAGCTAATATCTTCACTTGAAGTAAAGGTGATAGGTGAACTCGCAGTACCATTGGCTTCAATTTTTGAATCTCGGCTAACCACTAAGTAATCACTACCAGAACGACCAAAAATAGTAGTTCCCGCTTCGATTGTTAAGGTTGCGCTATCCGCTTTATCATGACCAACGAAAACTGGGCCACTTAAGGCATATAGGTTATTAGCCGATAACGTTAAATCAGTAGTGATATCACCACTTATTTGACAAGTAGTGGTTACACCATCAGCAGGTGAAATTGCGCTAGTACCTGTTGGGCAACCTTCCGCTTCGGCTTGGGCAGTCACTACACCACCACCAAAACCAAATGCCCAACCTTCTCGCCAATCATCAGCGCCATCAAGTGCACCAATGTAATTAACACTATCAAACCAAGCATCCTGAGTAGTAGCAACATCTTGACCAGCATCTGCCGCAATCAATGGTGAGCCACTATCAGGTATGCCACTCTCGCCAATAAGAACAGAAGTGCTAATGCTGTTAGAGTCTTCAGCTTCAAACCAAGCTGCTAAATCAAGCAATACTGATTTATCGTCAGCTTTTGCATCTTTAAAGTTTTCACCGTTAGTACAAGCCATCACAACATTTTGCATAACAATTTTATCGTTATTGGCATTATCAACAGTAACTGATGAGGTTGCACCACCTTCAAACTCTAAACATTCACCCATCTCACTTGGGCCTGTGATTACCGTATTGAAAATTTTAGCGGCGGTACCTTCACGTAAATAAATGCCTTCAGAGTCTTTATCTGCTGTATCAAAGTTATTACCGATAATAGTCATGTTGGCGATGGTCGGATTTGATTGCGGCTCTTTATCAGGAGTTGAACCGTCATTGTCACCTTCTATAGCACGGTTTGCTTCGCCCGCACTTTTTGCATGCTCAATGTAAACGTGCTGAAGCTTGCCTTTAAAACCATTGTCCCAATCAACACTGTCATCTTTGTTAGCCGTTAAGACCAAATGTTTTGCATTCACTGCACCACCGAAGAACTCAACACCATCATCGGCATTGCTATGTACTTGAATATAATCAACCGTAGTACCTGAGCCAACACCACCAAAGGTAATACCATTTAATTCATTGTCTGGTGCAATTTCAAAACCAGCATATTTAACAACAATGTATTTTAATATACCTGAATTATCTTCCCAATCAGTGCCACCAAATACAGCACCTTCGGCTACGCCTTCAATCTGTAAAGCACAATCACTACCATCAGTTGGACATTTATTTGAAGGAGCATTACCTAAAATTACTAAACCGCCCCATTGCCCTGCCGTAGTCACCTCACCTTTAACATCTTGCAGTGATGTCATGATAATAGGTTTAGTTTTACTACCTTCTGCCATAATTTTCGCATCACGGTGAACAACAATATAATCATTACCTGATTGGCCAAATAATACAGCGCCTGGTTCAATAGTTAACACAACATCTGTATCAGGATTACGCGCTTTACTATTGGTGCTACGTGATTGTGAGGCCGCTACTGCGCCGCCTACCTCAAGTCCGCCACTAATTGCATACATAACGGTTTTGCCATCAACACTGGCTACCAAGGTAGTACTTTCCTTGATAATGCTGTCAAGCACTTGCACTTGCACATCGAAACCTAGAGCTGCTGATACTTCATTACTTAAGGCTGTATTTGCTTTACCAGGTAATGACGCACCCGCATCAGGAGTTGGTGCTGGGTTTTCAATAATGGTATCGCCTACTGACTCATCTACGGTAGAGGTTAAATTAATGTCACCACCACAAGCCGCTAAGCCAAGGGTTAAAGCTGTTGCTATCACACTGTATTTAAAACGATTCTTAGTTTGCATTTCATTTGCTCCGCAGCAATTGATGAAGGATTAATTATTTCCTTGCAAATACACTTTTGACTGAGCTGTGTATCTTCAGGTAACAATTGTTCACATAAAGTAAATTTGACTACATACTAAAGTGATTAAATGACAGAAATGTTTTAGAAGTGTGACTATTTGATGTCGTTAATATTGCAGAAAAATGACAGTGAGAGGTTAAAACAGGCACAAAAAAAGCGCCGAAGCGCTTTATTTAAATGATGTACTGCAGTTACTAACGGTTAAGAATACCGCTTACAAGTGGTAACCGACTTCTTCATGTTCAGCCTGATCTAAACCGTTAGACTCTTGTTCTTCACCTACACGTAAGCCATCTGTCATCAAACCGACTACCTTAAGAATAATATAGGTTACAACGGCAGTATAAATCAGTGTCGAGAAGATTCCGATAAGCTGAACACCGATTTGCTCTGCCATCGTAGCAATACCTTCAGCAAAACCAAAACCACTAAATACACCTAAACTTGTTGCTGAAAATACGCCAACTAATAAGGTGCCTAAAATACCGCCAACACCATGTACAGGGAATACATCTAACGAGTCATCAATTTTTAATTTTTGCTTAATATAAACCGTTGAATAGAAACAAACAAAACCGGCACTAATACCAATAACTAACGCGCCACCAGGTCCAACAAAACCAGAGGCTGGAGTGATAGTACCTAAACCTGCCACCATACCAGTAACGGCACCTAAAACACTGGCTTTACCAAATTTTTTCCATTCAATGGCAGCCCAAGTTAACGTACCTGCGGCAGCAGAAATATGGGTAACCAACATAGCCATAGAAGCATCGCCATTAGCGGCTAACGCACTACCACCATTAAAACCAAACCAACCCACCCATAACATACCAGCACCCGTAACAGTCATGGTTAAGTTATGTGGCAACATAGGTGTTTTAGGAAAACCTCGACGTGGACCGATAACAAGAGCGGCAACTAATGCCGCAGTACCCGCCGTGATATGTACAACGATACCACCGGCAAAATCATAAACGCCCATTTGTGCTAACCAACCGCCGCCCCATACCCAATGAGTAATAGGTGCATAAACAGCAAGTAACCAAATACCACTAAAAAGTAATACCGCTGAGAACTTCATACGCTCTGCAAAACCACCAATAATAAGCACTGGTGTAATAATGGCAAAAGTCATTTGAAACAACATAAATAAGCTTTCAGGAATATCACCTGACAATGCATCTTTAGGAATGCCGTGCATCATCACCTTACTAAAATCTCCGATAAAAGCATTACCTTCACCAAAGGCTATGCTATAACCGACTATTAACCACAAGATTGATGAAATAGAACCGATAGCAAAACATTGCATTAATATTGATAGCACATTCTTTTTACGAACCAAACCACCGTAAAAAAGCGCGACTCCCGGTAAGGTCATCAATAAAACCAATGCGGTAGACGTTAATATCCAACTGGTGTTTGCACCATTTAACTGCCCTTCATTCGCCCAAGCAGTACCTGAGATAAAAAAGCTAAGTAGGGTTAAACACAAGATTAATGCTTTGCTCATAGTTGTTTCCATAGTGAATAATTCAAGAACTGTTATGAATAAAGCACAAAACAAGCCAAAAAATAAAACATTTAATTTCAATACGTTAAAAACGCCATGCATTAAAACAGTGCCATAGCGCACCATAAAGGCACAATTTTCGCTCTAAACGCTCTAAAAGAGTGCAAGTGCGCACAAAATAAGTGAAGTTTTTAATTTTCCCTTTGGATAGTCATTTTAATTCCCACTGAAATCCTGCTCTTTGATACAATAACAGCCATATAATTAATGGTTAATCGACGGTAAAAAAATGGACTCACAATTAATCTCGACTGCGAACATTGAAATCACGCCAATCATCGCATTTTTCAAAAGCCTCCAAGATAGAATTTGTCAGGCACTAGAAGAAGCGGATGGTACTGGAAAATTTATTGAAGATAACTGGAAGCGCAAAGAAGGCGGCGGTGGTCGAACTCGCGTAATGACCGATGGCACTGTTGTTGAGCAAGGTGGCGTTAATTTTTCTGTGGTATCAGGTGATAAATTACCACCATCAGCCACGGCTCATCGCCCAGAACTTGCCGGCAGAACGTGGCAAGCTTGTGGTGTTTCACTTGTTATCCATCCGAAAAACCCAAACATTCCAACCTCACACGCTAATGTGCGCTTTTTTATTGCTGAGAAAGAAGGTGAAAAACCCGTATGGTGGTTTGGCGGTGGTTTTGATTTAACACCTTTTTATCCTAACGATGAAGATATTCAGCATTGGCATCAAACAGCACACGACTTATGTCAGCCTTTTGGTGACAATGTTTATAACGATCATAAAAAATGGTGTGATGAGTATTTCTATTTAAAACATCGTGATGAAACCCGTGGTGTTGGTGGTTTATTCTTTGATGATTTAAATCAGTGGGATTTCGACACCTGTTTTGATTACGTCAAAGCCGTTGGTCAAGGTTTTATCGATGCATATGTACCTATTATGCAGCGTCGCAAAGATGAACTTTTTGGTGAACAAGAACGTCAATTTCAACTGTATCGCCGTGGTCGTTATGTTGAGTTCAATTTGGTATTCGATAGAGGCACGTTATTTGGCTTACAATCAGGCGGTAGAACTGAATCAATTTTGATGTCTATGCCACCACTTGCGCGTTGGGAATATAACTTCCAAGCCGATGAAGGTAGTTCAGAAGCTAAATTAGCGGGTTACTTAAGTCCAAAAGATTGGCTTAACGTATTGAAATAAAGTGTGTTGAGGATTTAAAGCTTAGATAACATTTTGAATAAAAGTCTTATTTAATATCGGCTAGTGTTAACTAGTTAAGCCGCCATTAAATAAGACTCTCGTCTTACATTCTTAGCTTTACGCTGATAAGAACCTTTACCTTTTTTCGCTTTAACCACCTGCATTTTATAAACCTTTGAGGTAACTAATGCGGCGAGAAAATTTCCTTTAATCTGCCCTCTACCTAGTTCTGTTTCACTTTCATTTACTTTAACAGTGCCAGCTTTCGCTAATGACTTTTTCTGCTTACTCATGATTTATCCTTTTATAGTTTCTTAGCTGTATACATTGAAATTATTACGTTTACAGCATTACGATAATGTAATGCCTATTTATTATACATGTGGTTCGTTACAAGTAACAAGAAACATGTCACTGGATGAGGAGATTTATCAGGTTAGTTACGTTTTATGACTGCTACTAACCTTTGATATTAATCACCAGAATGTTCACTTAGATATGATATCGGACGTTAGCATTAATAGATGTGTAAGCTGTTTATAGTGTTCAATCTATCTTGATCCTGACAGTGAGCTAAGCCACCATAGCTGTCATAGATATATCACATCAAAACGAAAACGCTTGCGACATCATACCTTTGCATTATATTGATACTTTTTGCGCGGTTTGGACTTTACTGAAGAGTTATATACGATCAAACCTGATCACTCTATACTATTCCATAAAGTAAAAATCCATAGCAACGAATGTTTTTCAACTGAAATAGCTTTACCGGAGAGTAAGTAAATGAAATATTGGATAAAACAAATTGCTATTTATGCTGTTATTTTTATTATTATTAGCTTTGCCGTAGATACATGGCGAGCAAAAGATATTGATCGCAAAGCACTGCCGCCAATACAAGGGATGAGTATTAATAACGAGTCTATTGACTTAAAAGCGCTAAGCTTTGAGCAGCCTATTTTAGTGTATTTTTGGGGTACTTGGTGTCCCATTTGTTCCGTGGTTAGCCCATCGGTTGAGACTATTGCAGAATATTACCCTACCTATAGTATTGCTATGCAATCAGGTAATAACCAGACATTGCAAGCTTATATGGAAACAAACGAGTATCAATTCAATGTCATCAATGACGATGACAATCGTATTGCTAACTCAATAGGTGTGCAAGTCACCCCTTTAATAATGGTGATTGACCAAGGTGAACTTGTTAGTTTTACGACAGGTTATGTCAGTTTATTTGGTTTATGGTGGCGTGTTACTTTAGCAAGTTGGTAAAACTCATTCTAATCTAATCTAAACGTAAAGGTAGCAACGGCTAATGGCAATAATGAGCTTGAAGCTCGCAATCGATCATACTTAGTCCTCCATTAATAACGGAGATCTATCATGCTGTCTCTTATACACATCTGACGCTGCCGACG
>OJBR01000438.1_pt1 | contig 18948 bp, 17 predicted proteins | sample 1591161 | NCBI WGS metagenome assembly OJBR01 (sample SAMN05416803, study PRJEB24817) | seawater metagenome | isolation source: Sea water | place: Canada:Atlantic | collected 2013-07
GTACGGTCTCGTGGGCTCGGAGATGTGTATAAGAGACAGGAACCAATACTACACGCTGGCGCCGAGAAGGTGGAAAAACTGCTGCGGATCCAGCAAATACCGACCTGCAAGCTGAGTTAGATTCAGGTGAACTTTGGTTTCCTCGTGGTCATCGCTTTTCTCGCTGGAACAATACTCAAGATCGCTTAGGTGTCACTGCCGCTTTCCAATACAAACTGTCTGATTCTTTTTCACTAACGCTAGACATCATGCATGCAGAGTTAGAAAACAATACCGATGAACATCACTCTGCAGTGAAAGACAACAAGGTTGTATCTGATCTTACATGGGAAGAAAACGACGGGCAAAAAGAAGTCGTTTACGCCTTGTATGAGAATGCAACGTGGCGTAACGAGAACTCTCGTCGTTACAATGAGTCGGAATTTAACCAATATACGCTTAGTATGGACTGGACAATAAACCCTGAGTTCTATGCCAGTGCCGTTATTGGAACAAGTTCATCTGACTTTGATCAGCCTGAAGTTATAAAATCGAATATTCATGCCAAAGGCATCGTGGATATCGCTACAGACTTCAGACAAGATCGCTTCTACGGTATTAGCACTTCGTCTGACTTCGATACTACGCAACTCGATGGCTACGAGATGAAAGATATCTACCTGCAGGAAAACTACATTACTAATGATTTTGACACAGCAAAAGTCGATTTCACCTACCTCGTGGGCGATACAGGAGAACTCCAATTTGGAGTGAACTATAAAAAATTCGAAAATTCTGCTTACCAATTAACCCAAAGCAATGCGCAAAATATTGCACCTGAAAATACCGGCGTCACCACACTAAATGATGCTCTGGTTGAAGTGTATAGTGAACATCCCAACACCAGCTGGCTTCAAGGTGATTTAGACGCATTGCTAAACTTTTATGGGCTTAGTGGCTATAACATTGATGACAGTGAGCTTACACGAAATGACAAATCGCCAGTAACAGAAGAAACGTTGGCGATGTACGTGCAATACGGCTGGGAGAACGAGTTTGCAGGTAAGCCGCTGCTAGTAAGTGCTGGGTTGCGATATTTTGAAACAGATATTACGGCGGCCGGTAAATCATCGGGTGCCGCCATAGAGACCACCCGTTCGTACTCAGATGTTTTGCCTACTATCAACCTCGTTTATGAGTTGCAAGAAAACGTGTTATGGCGTGCATCGGTGAGCAAAAATATAACCCGTCCGTCCTTGGGGGCGCTAAGCTATAACGCGTCAGTCTCGCAAACATCGGGGGATGCGATTACCAGCGTGACGATGGGAAATCCAATGTTGGAACCCTTTGAATCGAACAATTTGGATACCGCGTTTGAGTGGTATTTCGATGACGTTGGTTATGCCGCAGCTGCCATTTTTTATAAAGATATCGATAATTTCATTGTCGATACTACCAGTGAAGTTGTGTATTCATCATTGGGCTTACCGGCAGAGTTGCTACCTGTAGATAAAACCGTCGACAGTATTTTTTATTTACAGCGTCCAGAGAATATGGACGCATCGAAAATTAAAGGGGTGGAGTTAACTTTCTCTCGCGATTTAGATTTCCTTCCTGCACCATTTAATCATTTAGGTGTTATTGCAAACTATACCTATGCAGATGGTGATGCTCTGTATCGCAATATCTATGGCGAAGAGGGTAATGACCAAGAAAAAGCGTTCACGGGATTATCGAAAAATAGTTATAACTTTACGCTGTACTACGAGCAGGAAGGCTGGGGCGCTAGAGTGTCAGCGGCATACCGTAGTGCATACCTTACTGGCGCGTCTTCCAGTGGCGATCAGGATGAATCAGGTTATCACGGTACAACATTCATCGATTTCTCTTCATTCTACCAACTAACCGACACTATTAAACTGAGCTTTGAAGGCATTAACCTCACCGATGAGCGTCAGGAGTTATATAGCGATTCTCACGATCGTGCATACAATACCACGACCAGTGGGCGTACTTATATGCTTGGTGCAACCATGCAATTTTAAACTAAGTAGCATACCAGGCTTGCCTGGTATGCTTTTTCCAATGGACGTTTAAACAGTAATGAAAAAAGTTTTAATGATAACGTTTACGAGCGGATTGCTTGTCTTATCAGCGTGTGTATCGGTAAACCAGCAACACAATGAAAGCCGTGCTTTTGTTCCTGAAGATGGAAAAACCTGGCTAGCCGGTGACCACCATATTCACGGTAAATATAGCGCACGATGGAACTGGAAGACTCAACCCCCTTCGCCGCTCTTATTTGGTGACGCCCATTATTTCACTGCATTGAACGCCAAAATGGCAGCATTTCATCAATTAGATTGGATGGTAACAACCGACCATGGTGGTCCAAATCACAGTGCAGTAAACCGAAATTCAGCGTACCCGGAACTGGTTGCCTCCAGAGCCGCCATTCCAGAAATTATGCAGTTTTATGGTATGGAGTTCGACACCCCAGGCGCGCGACACAGTACGCTGATTATTCCAAAAAGTGAGAAAGAAGCCGACCAACTTTTTGAGTTGGAAAGTCAGTACAACCGCAGAGAAATTTACCCTGACGAATCTCCCAGAGACACGCAGGCTTCTATGCTTACCGCGTTAGAAGCTATGCAGAATATGTCACCACAACCGCTATTGTCAGTGAATCACCCCGCGCGAAAGGCTACTGACTTGAATGTGTACCAAAAGGTTACACCGCAAAAAATGCGGGAGTGGCAGGATATTGCGCCAGACGTGGTCACCGGTATGACCGCGATTCCCGGGCATCAAGCTGCATCAATAAACCCAGACGGCACGAATAATCCGAGAGCGCCTCGCGCAGAGTATTTTGGCTATCCAACCCATGGCGGCACTGACCAAATGTCGGCCATTGTTGGAGGAGTTTGGGATAAATTACTGGCTGAAGGCAGAAAATGGACGGTCACCGCTGTTTCTGATAGCCATGCACATTATACCGAAGGACGTACAGATTTTTGGCCAGGAGAATACGCCAAAACGTATGTACGAGCGGCACGAGACTACGACAGCGTACTAGATGGTCTGCGCGAAGGAAATGTATTTATTGTTACCGGTGATTTGATTGACGAGCTGTATGTGAGTGTTGAACACGGAGCCAAGCGCGTTAACATCGGAGGTACGTTAGCTTTAGACGTCAATAATAAGGCGCCTATAACCGTTACTGTCGCGTTTCACGACCCGCAAGGTACTAACTTCAATCGTCAATATCCGGCGGTTGAGCGATTAGATATAATCTATGGAGATGTAATTGGTAAATATCCCCAAACAGAAAAAGCGCCTGTGAAGGTGATCCATCGTTTTTTTCAGCAAGATTGGGAAAGACAGGGAGCCTATAATGTTGTGCAATTTTCTTTGCCCGCACCTGACAACAATGCCTACGTACGAGTACGCGGGACCAACTTAAAAGAAGAATTGGAGCCAGAGGTTGATCCCAAAGGCGAAAATCCGTGGGATGATCTCTGGTTTTACAGCAATCCCGTATATCTACACCACCCCAATCATCACACTTCTCGTTACTGCAATGAATTTGTCACAGGCGAGTGCGATGATAAGTGACCATCATATTAATACAGCAGTATCGTCGTTAGACATGCCAGAAGAAACCCCCAGCTCTTCACTTCAAACGCTGATAAATTCAAAAGTCCTCAAGCAATACTTGCATAGGCATTCCGTTAACAGTGAAGAGGCGGCAGATCTTTATCAAGAGTCCATCGCTCGCGTTTTAGAGCAATCTAAAGCAACCGTTATTGATAACCCTCTCGCATACGCGTTTCGCGTAGCGAGAAATCTGCTTTCGAAACGCCAGCTTCTAGACACTGACAATGTTGATGAACAACAATGCTACCGACAAAATCCAGAGCTACACCTTGAAACACAACAACGAATCGAGCTCATTGCGCAAGTGATTAATGCGATGCCAGTCCAACGCCGGCGTGTTTTTGAAATGCGCCGTATTGAAGGCCAAAGCCGTCAAGCCATAGCGTCTAGCTTGAATATTTCGGCAGAAGCAGTAACAAAGCATATTTCGCGTGCAATGGCAGATATTCAACTGCACCTGGATAAAAGCAGGTAGATAATGACAAGCCAACAAGAAAAGACATACTTAGAGGCAGGTGAGTGGATAGACCGGCTCGCAGACGGAGATTTAGATGCGTTAAATAAACGCCGATTTATCCGTTGGTTAGATGAAAGAGAGCGACATCAAGAAGTGTTAGAAAGGATGATAGCAACTTGGGAAGACCCAGCAGTTCATGCTGCTTATTTAAACGCCCAAAAGTCGTCGAAAATCGCAAACCGAAGGCGTTCACTTGTGACATGGGGAAGTGCCATTGCTGCGTCATTACTTGTGATTGCGCTAGTATTTTCACGCTATCACGTCATAACCCCCTCAACCTCATCCCAATTAATTACTTCCGCGCACGAGGCACTAAGTGATGGTAGTGAGGTGCAACTACAACCCAAAAGTGAGCTAATCGTTCTATTTTCTGACGATACCCGCGCTTTGAACTTGAAAAAGGGGCAGGTGTATTTTGATGTGGCGAAAGACCGGGCTCGCCCGTTTGTAGTAAAGGCCGGGCTGTCTTCAGTGACGGCTGTTGGCACGGCGTTCAACATCGATAGGCAAGGGCAGCGTGTTGACGTGGTAGTACACGAGGGCATTGTAGAAGTTCGAGGTAAGGTCGATAGCGCGGCTGTATTGCTCAAGGCAGGCGAGAAAATAACAATTAATAGGGGAGTTGCAGAACCGGTGCAGCGTGTTAATTTGTCACAAGTGGTAGATTGGCGCACAGGCTGGATAGAAGTAGATGATGAATCTCTAACTTATTTGTTGGAACGATTGAACCGTTATTCAGATAAGCCTATTTTGATTATAGATAGCACTATTGGGAAACACCGGGTGGCTGGTCGCTTTAAACTAGAAGATACTACGCAAACGTTAGCGGTACTTAGTTCTCTCTATCAACTGGAGGTTGCTGATACTCGTTCAGGTTTCGAAATACGTCGACAAGTAAACTAAATTGGCATGATAAACCGAAGAAGCAAAAAGTCAGTGGTCATTGCGGGTCACGTTTTTTGGTTAATATCGGTCGGTTTATCGCCTGCTTGTTTTGCTGCTCAAGAAGGGTTAGCAGACAAAACGATCAATACTATTCCCTTATCACAGCTTGTCACTGAATTTAGTCGTGACGCCGGCGAAACCATTGCATTTGACCCCACCTTGCTTAAGGGGTTAACCATAACGCCTGCACAATGGCGCACGACTAACGCCAGTGATTTATCTTCACTACTGCAATCTTTTTCACTTTGTTTAGCGCCTGTTCAAAATGGCTGGGTTATTCATCGGTGCGACACACAACAAAACGAAAACACTAGCAAAACAACCCAAACAGAAAGCAATGCTATTACTCGTACTCACCCAACTGTTGAAATAGAAGTCACAGGATTTCGCCAATCTCTTATTCGTGCCAGAGAGATAAAGCGCCTTGCCATGGTCACTCAAGAATCGATTTTGTCAGAAGACATTACTGATTTCCCCGATTTGAATTTGGCTGATTCATTACAACGTATACCGGGCATTACTATCACCCGTGAAGGAGGCGAAGGGCGACAGATTTCACTTCGGGGACTAGGTCCTGACTTTACCCGCGTAAAGGTAAATGGTATGGAAGCGATGGCAATGACATCATCGGCGATGGACGCCAGAGGAAGTGTGAGTCGTACCCGAGCCTTCGATTTCACACTATTTGCATCAGAGATTTTTAATCGTATTGATGTAAGTAAATCGTATTCGGTGGAACAAGATGAAGGCGGTATTGGTGGCACAGTTATGTTGTATACGCCAAAACCCTTCGATTTTGTGGATGACATAAATACCTTTACCGTGAAACAAAGTTACAACGAAAACAGTAAACAGCTCGACCCAAGTATTATTGGGTTGGTCAGCCGACGAAATGATAAACTCGGAGGTCTTGTTTCCGCTGTATACAGTCAGCGACACACTACTGAGTTTGGTACTAATACTACGCGGTGGCGACAGGAGAAAAAGCGTTACAGCGGAGAAGAAGATAGTGTGTTGCAGCACGAATTAGCACAAGGCGTATTCTGGTTTCCCAGAGGCCATCGATATTCTCTTTGGAATAATAATCAACGTCGATTAGGGGTAACAGCCTCACTGCAATACGCGCCAAACGATAAGTGGCAAGTTGCATTTAGCAGCATTGCCAGCCGTTTACATAATAGTCTTGATGAGCATCATATTGCAGTGAAAGACAATGACAATGTTACGCTACTAGCATGGGAACAAAATAAAAATGACAAAGAAATATTGTTTGCGAAATATACCGATGCAACATGGCGTATCGAAACTCGGGAAGATGAAAATACGTCAACGTTTTATCAATTGAGTATGGAAAGTCAGTGGCAGCCCACTTCTGCACTAAGCCTTAACGTTAGCCTTGGCAGCAGTGCCAGTGATTACTCGCAGCCTAAAGTAAATAAAGTCAACATTCGTAAAACTGGGGTGGATATTGTTACGGACTTTCGTGAAGACCGTTTTTACGGCGAGAGCTATTCTACTAATATGGATACGGCATCTCTAACCGGACTAACCGTGAAAGATCTTTACTTTCAGGAAAATGAAATACGTACTTCGTACAACAATGTGAAGGCATCACTTCGCTATTTATTTAGTAACGGTGATGCCGTGTCGGCGGGTGCACATTATAAATCCTTTGAAAACACAGGGATGGATCGCGCTAGAAGTGTGTACCCAGCTCTTGATGATAATACTCTGTCTAAAGCGCACTTATCTCTGTTCAGTCAGCACCCAGATAAAACATGGATGCAGGGCAACCTTAATGCTATTCAAACGCATTTTGACTTGGGTAACGTACAACTTACCGCCGAAGATACAGTAGATAGTTCCAACTTTAAGGTTAAAGAAAACACTCTCGCGCTCTACGCGATGTACGATAGCGTAGGACATTGGCTGGGTAAGCCTCTTTATACGCAAGGGGGAATTCGGTATTTCAATACGCAGTTTACGTCTTCAGGTATTCAAAAGGGATTGCCGTCAGCCGTCACCAAAACTTATGACGATGTGCTTTTTAGCGTTAATACAGTACTTGAACTCAACGACAATTGGTTATGGCGTGCCAGCGTAGATGAGAATATCACGCGCCCGTCTATTCAAGATTTGGCTATTACCGCCGAGGTGTCGCAAGCATCCCGGAATGAGGGCGACATTGGGCAAGTATTTTTAGGAAATCCTTATTTAAAGCCCCTAAAGTCATTGAATGTAGAAACCGGTGTTGAGTGGTATTTCGAAGACGGCGGTATTATGGCTCTCTCTAGCTTCTTCAAGCAGATAAATAATTTCGTAGTGGAAGATGTTGAAGCTATACCGTATCGCGAACTGGGACTCCCCGCTAGCTTGCTACAAGATGGGGATAGTGTCGATGATGTTTTTTATGTCAGTACACCCGAGAATACCGATACAACCACATTTAAAGGTTTTGAAATTACTTATTCCCGTGATTTAGCATTTCTTCCTTCCCCTTTTGATCTTCTTGGGGTTAATACCAACTTTACTTACGCCGAGGGACAAACCCTTTACCGAGATGTACAAGGAACGGGAGAAAATCAGGTTAAAACGTTCGCGGGGCTGTCTAGACGTAGTTATAATTTTACGGTGTATTACGAGCAATCGCATTGGTCGGCCCGCGTGTCAGCTGTCTATCGCAGTCCTTATATATTATCAGTCCAGCCGGGAAACACAGACCAAGACGAATCAGGCTATCATGCAACAACTTACATTGATGCATCGGCGAGCATGCAACTTAGTCAATCATTAAGAGTGACGATAGAAGGTCTAAATTTAACTGATGTTAGAGAGGAGCTATACAGCGATTCAAACGACCGAGCTTATAATACTACATTGAGTGGGCGTACTTTTTTAATAGGGTTTTCATTAGAGATTTAACCACGAAATAAAGTAAGTAAAGATACATAAATATTAATTAAAGTGCAGAGTTCTGCATTTGGAAGCCGGTACACGTTGCAGTGGTTCAAAACGCCCAGCATCAAAGTTGCGAATAGATTTTTGGTTTACTTTGCCATGCTGGTCGTAGGTCATGAAACGCTAGCTTATGCAAATAAAATAAAAAACTAATTAAAACAATTAATTAAACTCTTGGATTACATTGAAAATCCGCGCGTCCCTGCGGTTGCACCGCGCGTTACAATCCCGGGTCGAGGCACCATTATTCAACAAAGCCCTGCATGAAAATGCGGGGCTTTTTTGATCTAAGTTGTTGTATCAAGTTCTGATTTAGCATCAAGCACTAACTGATTAACCTCTTTAATTCTATCACTGGGTGACATAGAAGTAGTCGTGTTCTGGTCTGGTGATGAGCCCAATGACGAAGTCGATTTTAAAGCACTAGCACTTTGCTGAAATTTATTGCTGCCAGTCTGGCGAATGGAAGAAAAGAAGCTGTCGTATACCTTATCAAGCTGCCTATTGTAATCAGTCCAACCTTCCATCCCTACACGGAATTCTAGATTTGATTGCGCATACTCGTACAACGCATTTATATTTTTACTATTCCACTGCTGTTCAGGTGGCAAAGCCGCATCGGGATCAACACCGTTTATCCCAAACCCGTATACCATAGAAAACATAGTCAGTTCTAAACGTGCTTTCTCTCCCCAATCCATTCCTTCTGTTGCTTTTTCCCATGCGGCTTTTACATGAGCGGGGGCATTTACGGGGGGGAAGTGAATAGTTCTACCTATACCAATTTCAACAATGCCATCATTGTTTAAGTCGACTAAGTCAGAGCCATCTGGCTGGCTTAATAGATTTTGGGCACCTTCTTGACTAAGAGAGTCCACATCAATATTTGCTGCAAGGCTATTGGCTTTTTTGACTAATTGCAGTTCGTCGGATGACAGTGATTTCAAAAATTCTTTCGACGTAGTCGTTTGCTCATTCGCTTGGCGAAGAATGTCGCCGAAGCCGGATATTTCGTCTTCGGTTAAGGAGCGAACCTGAAGTTGGTTTAATGAGGATTGACTGAATCCTGTATTGGATTGGGTAATACTATCAAGCATAAGTCTCTCCGTTCTAAATGAGTACTTCCAAGAAAGCTACAATGGGGAACCTGCCTTGCGAGGCTAAGTAACGAGTTATCAAACTATAAAGCGGCAACAAACCACCTATTTTCCCTAAGGGGCGGAATAATCTCACCTATTTTTCAACTGGCGATAGCCTACTTTCAGTAATTGGTAGCAACAGTCTGATAAGTGTTCAATAAGTGTGCCGCAACTTAATTTAAAGTTAGGGAAAACTGTTGTTACTAAAATTCAATAGTGGCTGCTAATCAAAAATTGTAATCGTTAATACGCTTATGGCAGGTTGAGCCATGAACGCTGTATAATATGAGGAATCAGTGAGGCTGTTTGTGAAGGATTGGGAATGAACCGTCGTAAAAAAATCATCAAGAAACTTCAGAAAAAAGATAAAAAGGCGAACGCTAAAATTCATAAGAGTAATAAGCCGGCTTATGTTTCTAAAGCCGAGCGAGAAAAGCTGGCTGAGCAAGAGAATAGCGAAGATCAAAATACTCAGCCTGAAGACGAACAAATGTAACCTTCCAAACTCCCTCTCAATTCAAAATGTAACAATTGTTGAAACACAACCTTTTCAGTGTGAAGCAAACGAGCGCCTTTTGTATTTTGAATAATTAAATATTTAAACGGTTCTTTCCTTGAAAAAAACAAGTGTTCATTAGTGCGGTTTACACACTATCCAGCACGTTTTCCTATGCCCAAGCGCAAGTGGCTGACGATACTACTTCTGCCGAAACAGCCTCTGTTGAAGAAATATCGGTAATAGGTGCTGCAACAACCATAAGCATTGCTGCTGAAGACATTGGGCAATACCAAGTTAATGATCTCGCAGATATATTTCGCTACTCGCCTTCAATTAGTGTTGGTGGTTCAGTTCGCTTCAAAACCAAAGATGCTAATGACCTTTTAGCTAAAGATGGACGTTTTGGTGGTCGAGTAGAAGCGAGCTACTTTTCTAATGACGGTCCACGTTATAGCGGTAGCCTTTACGGCAAGCTAAGTGATACTTTGGGCATTCTTAATTTCCTTGAATCAAAATAGCGCAGCAGAAACTGCGCTATAGTGACCAAGCTTCTTCAACATATAAAATACTATTTATAGAATACGCTTACCTGCTACAGATTCTTCTACCATGCAAAACGCGTTCAGCTTATTACCATCTAGGTCTCGGAAATAACCTGCATAGAAGCCTGAATCTGCCTCTTGAGGGCGAAAACCGGGTGCGCCTTCGTCTGTACCTCCTAATTCAATGGCTTTGTTATAGAAGGCCTTAACCTGTTCTGGGGTTTCTAATGCGATGGCAACCATAGTGCCATTTCCCACCGTGGCCGGTTCTTTGTTAAAGGGTAGTGAGACTGCAAGCGAAGTGTCGTTTTGTGAACGTGACCACGCAATAAAGTAATTGGGTTCTTCCATAAACCGTGTAGCGCCTATTGTGGCTAGTAAGGCGTCGTAGTACGCACCTGATTTTATTAAGTCGGCTGTTCCAATTGTTACGTATCCAATCATGTCTTTCTCCTAAGTGATTAAGTGTCGCAACTACATAGTAGCCATTGACTACTGACAGTTAATGTCAGTAGTGTTTATCTAAAATAACGCCACTCACTGATTAGGTTTACATAGCGTCTTATGCGTAAAGCCGACAGATTAAACGACATCGTTCATCATTTAAGAAGAATGCATCAGGCTGTAACTGCACAAACCTTAGCAGACACGTTTGAAGTCAGTCTTCGTACTGTTTACAGAGATATTCAAGACTTGATTGACTCAGGTATTCCTATTTTTGGTGAGGCCGGAGTGGGGTATGTAATTGATAAAAAGTACCACCTTCCCCCCATTATGTTTGACGCTGACGAACTAGAAGCAATTGCTTTGGGGATAGGCATGGTGAGTAACTGGACAGATGAAAAGTTTGCTCAAAAAGCACAAAGCGCGTATCGAAAAATACAGGCTACACTACCCGCGGCTTTAATTAATGAACTTCATCAAATTAGTACTTTTTCAGCGCCAAGCCGTTACAAGATACCTTGGCAGGTGAATTTTACTGACGTCAGGGAGTGCATAAGGCGTAAGCAATTTGTGCAATTTCACTATCTGGACCTTAATGACAAAAAGACTGTTCGCGTAATACGCCCTTTAGCACTTATTTCATTTAGCCCAATTTGGCTGTTGGCTGGTTGGTGTGAGCTTCGCGGCGCATTTAGGAGTTTTCGGCTCGACCGAATATCTGAATTTTCTGTACTCGATCGCAGGTATAAAAACGAGAAAGATAAAAGCTTAGCGGCTTACCTAAAAAAGGTACAAAAAGATAAGAATCTCTAGTGCATGTGGCTGAATGTAACAATTGTAAAAACACTACCTTTTCAATGCAAAGTAAATGAGAATGTTTCTTATTAAGAATAACTAAACATTTAATTGGAGCTTTCTTTGAAAAAACGAGTGTTCATTGGTGCGGTTTGCACTCTATCTAGCGCGTTTTCCTATGCCCAAGTACAAGCAGTTGATGAAACTAAGCCTGTCGAAACGGCCGCCGTTGAAAAAATATCGGTAGTAGGCGCTGCAACAAACCTAAGTATTACTGCTGAAGAAATCGAGCAATACCAAGCTAATGATCTCGCTGATATATTTCGCTACTCGCCTTCAATTAGTGTTGGTGGTTCAGTTGGCGTGGCACAAAAAATATATATTCGCGGCCTAGAAGATGCTTATTTAAATGTCACCGTAGATGGTGCACAGCAAACCTCCACACTTTTCCACCACATTGGTCGTGTCACCATTGACCCAGATTTGTTACAGCAAATTGATGTGCAGGCTGGCGCTGGTGAAGCAACCAGTGGCCCAGGCGCAATTGGTGGTTCAATTCGCTTTAAAACCAAAGATGCTGATGACCTTTTAGCTGAAGGCGAGCAATTTGGTGGCCGTGTTAAAGCAAGCTACTTTTCGAACGACGGCACACGCTATAGTGGCAGCCTTTACGGCAAGCTAAGTGATACATGGGGTGTGCTAGGTTATTACAGCACTGTCGATCGCGACAATATGGAAGATGGCGACGGTAACGAAATTTACGGTACAGCAGCCGATCAAGACATGTTGTTCCTTAAAGCCAGTGGTGATATTGCTGAAAATCACTATTTGTCCCTAAGTGTTGAGCAACGTGACGAAGAAGGTGAGTTTTCAGCCCGCCCGAACTGGGTAGTATTAGAAGGTGCAGCGCTTTACCCAAGTGAAGCCGAGCGTGATACCTATGTAGCAAACTATCGTTTTGCACATAGCGATATGGTTTACCTAGAAGCCACCGCTTATAAAACCGATTCTTCATTTCAAGGTGGCCGTTTTAATTGGTTAGCCCAAATAGACACTTACGGTTTTGATATTCGCAATACCAGCGAAACAGCAAACCACAAGTTTGTATACGGGGTAGATTACCGTAGCGATGAAGTGGAAAGTGGACCAGCTGCAGGAGCGGTAGAGAACGCGGAAGAAAGTAGCGTAATGGGTATTTATGCACAGGGTTACAGTGATATTACCCCTGAGCTATTACTTAGCTACGGTGTACGCTACGACGACTATGATTTTCAGCAACGCATATTGCTTGAAGAATATTACGGCACACCGGTTACTGACAGCGAAGCTTCACTAGACGACTCTGAACTAAGCTTTAATATTGGTGTTGCATATCAGCTTACTGAAGCATGGACCCTAGGTTTGGGTTATGCCGAAGCGGCTAGAGGAAAAGAAATTGGCGATGGTTTTACTATCGACGGTTACCTTTATGATGGCTCAGATATTCCAGTGGTTGCTGATGATCTTGTACCCGAAACAGTACAAAACATTGAAGCGTCTATTGAATACAGTGCGAATAACTTAAATGCGAAATTAAGCGTTTATAACTCAACCCTAGATGATGTGATTTTTGAAGGCTTTGAAGGAAACTCTGTTTTTAATAATATCGGTAGCGTAGAAAGCAGCGGTATTGAATTCGACCTTGCTTATCGCGTCGATTCATTCGACTTCTTCTTTGGCTTCTCGACCGCCGATACTGAATTAGACCCAAGAGACGGCCTATACAGCGTTGACTATTCATCTATTGATTTAAACGGTTATGAATTTGTGGGCTTAGGTAATAGCCGCGGCGATACCATAGTGGTTGGCGTAGATTACGCCGTTAACGCCGATATAAGTGTGGGGACTAGTATTAGACAGGTTAGGTCTATTGATATTGATACCTTGCACCAAGCGGTTGATTTGGGTTGGACAGACAGCTTGTATAGCTTAAACAAACCAAGCTACACCCTTGTTGACTTGTATGGTGAGTGGCAGGCCACAAGCAATATTCTTGTTAACCTAGCGGTATCTAACTTGTTTGATGAGTACTACATCGACCATTCAAGCGTGGGTGACTATAGCGAAGTATTTGGCACTGTTATTGGCCCCCATGAAGCAGGTAGAGATATCAGGCTATCAGTAACCTACGACTTTTAGCACTAGGTCGTTAACCCGATGGTGTCTAAAACTATAAAGAAGTGGGTCTTTTGGACCCACCTTATTGCCGGCTTAATAGCCGGCATATTTGTTTTGTGTATGTCCTTTACGGGTGTATTACTGACTTATGAACGGCAAATTGTAGAGTTCAGTGAAAGGCTGCATGATGTAGAGCCTGCTAAGCTGTCTACACATGTGGGTGAAGCGGCTGTGCAACACGAAGGCGAGGGCATAGGCGGGTACACTGAAACACAAGCGCATAGCGCCGTTAGCGCGCGCATTAGCACCGATGAAGTGGTTACAATTTTACAGGCATTGAAGCCTAACGAACCACATATCTATGTTCGTTGGGTAAACCGCGAAGGCGCAGCTATCCCTGCTTGGGCGGGGCGACACAGCTTTTTGCTACACCCTTATACTGGCGAAATTCTACGAGAAGGCGAGGGCATGGTGGGGGAGTTTTTCCATGTGGTCACCGACTTTCATCGTTATTTATCTCTTGCGGGCGACTATCGCGTGGTGGGTAAAAACATCACAGCGTATGCCAACTTAGTATTCCTCTTTCTAATCGTAAGTGGCCTGTATTTATGGTTGCCTAAGCGTTTAAATTTAAGAGCTTTTAAACAGCAGGTTCTATTACCCAAAACTTACCAGAATTCCCATCATCGAAATCGTCAGTGGCATGTCGTCTTCGGTATCTGGTGTTTAATACCGCTATTTGTTATTACCTTAACCGCCACTATTTTTCATTTCGATTGGGCCAATAAAGCCATATATGGCGCCTTTGGTGAAAGTGTACCGACGCGGGAGCAGCATGAGGAAATTACCAGTTTAGCGGCTGACGTGGTGCCCTATGAAACGCTGTTTAATGCAGCCCAGCAACACGCCAACGCGAATGGCTACGCAGATTGGTATTCAATGTGGATGGAAATAGGTGAAGATATTCATGAAGCACGTTTTTTCATTGATAAAAGCATAGGGCATAGGCAAGAGCTTGCGTATTCGCTTTTTTTCGATACCCAGACGGGAGAAGTAACCAAGGTGCTAAGAAAGCAAGATTGGTCTGCTGGTGGTCAAGCGTGGGGCACGGCTCGCTTTCTACATACCGGTGAATACTTTGGGGTTGTGGGCCAAACCGTGGCAGGGGTGGTGTCCTTGCTTGCTTGTGTGCTGGTGTATACCGGCATTGTATTGGCGTGGCGCAGATTAGTCAGCGAGCCTAAACGGTTGCGTGAAAATGCAGGGGCTAATTCTTAAATCAATATCGCTCTTAACGCTAAAATACGCAGGTATGAGTGAATATTAGCGAGCTGTGGTGGATGAGCTAGGCAATTCAATTTGAATTTTTAGCCCACTGCGCTGGCCGGCGACATCAGTATAATTTCGAGCTTTGATAGTACCGCCCACGGCCTCAATTTGTCGGTGGGCTAACGCCAACCCTAAACCAAAGCCAGTGCTTTGCGATGTATCTATTCGTTCGCCTTTGGATACTCTGGCTTTATCTACCCGAAAGAAAGGCTTAAAGATGTCCCCAAGCATATGTTCAGGCACACCGGGGCCATTGTCTTTTACACATAGCCGGTAACCCTTCTCGGTGCTGCTGAGCAGTACCTCTACTTCCGATTTTTCTGGGGTATGCCGCAATGCGTTGCGAATAATATTCTCTATTGCTTGGCCCAATGCTATTTGGCTGCTTTGGGTCAGCGGCGCTTTTTTTGGCAGCGTGCTAACAAGGTTTTTGTCGGGGTATTCGAATCGTGCGTCTTCGCATATAACCTGTATTAATTCCACCAAATCGAAGTATTCAGCGTTTAACTGTGGAGACTCGGTATTTAACCAAGCGAGAGTAAGCGTGTCTTCCACTAGGTTGCGCATAGTAGATGCTTCGTAGCGAAGTCGCGCTAATGCTTGTTGCGGGTTAATTTGCTGCTCTACAAAATCAACCGCCATATCTATACGTGTTAAGGGTGTACGCAATTCATGAGACAAATCTGCTAGCAACTGACGTTGATTATAAATAAGTTTGCTGGTTCTATCGGCCATCATATCGAAAGTAACGGCTAAGCGGGTAAGCTCGTCATTCCGCTCAAGCAGCGATGCATTGGTTCTTACATCATAATGCCCGGCGCTGAAAGATTTTGTGACGTTTTCCAGCTTTCTTAAAGGCGACATAACGTGGCGGTATAACACTAAACTTAATATGCACAGTAATATTAGCGGCAGTGCAATTTGCAGCATGGCATTGGCATATAGCAGCATGGCACCTGGGCGCATGCGTTGGGGTAGTTCAATTAAAAGGTGGGTATTGGCGTCGGCAAAGGGAATTTCCATTACGGGGTTTTGCTGAAAATATAAGTGTATTTTCCACTCCACACTTCTGCCGTATTGAAAGCGGTCGAAAAAGGGTTTGTAGATAGTAGAGTCGGCCAGAGGAGTAATCTCTGAACTGACTACGCCTACCCACGTTTGCTCTTTTTCTTGAAGCATCTTAAGCCAAACTGACAAGGCTTCTTCGCCTTCATTTGTCCAAATTTCATCGGCTTTTTTTCCGTAATCTAGCAATTGCTGTTGATGTTCTTGTGCAATAAAGCTCATGCTAGATTCGGTATGATTTGTTAACCAGTCAATGGCCCAAAACAGCAGTACAGTACCCACGCCAATAACAGTACACATTCGCCAAAACAGGGTATATTTCATGAAAACCGATAGCCCTTTCCGTGAAGCGTAGAAAGCCTTTCTGGCGGCATACCTGCTTCTACTAACTTTTTACGTACACGGCTGATGTGCATGTCCAAACTTCTATCGTAACGGCTGAATGGCCTGTTAAGCACGCTTTGATATAAGAAGGCTTTGGTCATCACTTCATGGTGATTTTCTAGCAACACCCATAACAACTTAAATTGAATGGGGGTGAGCTCAACGTCGTGACCTGAAAAGCAAACATCTTGCTTTATTCGGTTAAGTTGAAGCTCATCAATGATTAACTGTGAAGCTTGTTTGGGGGGGATAGCGTCTCGCTGGCTACGACGTAGTAAAGCCTCTATTCTAAGCATCATTTCTGTGAAGTTAAACGGCTTAGGCAAGTAATCATCAGCGCCTTTTCTATAGCCTTCAATACGCTCTTGCTCAGCGCCACTGGCGGTAATCATCATTACCGGAGTATGCTTAACTTTTCGAATTTGATTCAAAACAGCCAAGCCATTCAGCGAAGGTAACAAAATATCGAGTAAAATAAGATCGAAGCTTTCCTGCAGCGCCGCTAACAAGCCTTTCTGGCCATCTAGGCACTGCGTAGTGGTAAACCCTTTTTCTTTTAGCAGCCTAGCTACCTGATCGCTAAGGGTTATATCGTCTTCTATTATTAAAATGCGAGCGGCAGACATAGTATGTACCCAAGTTGAGAGACTACATGCTATTGATAATTGTTCTTATTTGCAAGTTGGTTGAGGTATCGCTTCCAAATAGTGAGCATATTTGCTACTTTCAGGCCACATTACGCAATATTGTACATAAGTACCTTTATCTTTTTCTTCATCTTAAAACGGCTAGGATCAGTCATGCCTTCTTATTTTCATAATTCACTTTTAATTGTATTGAGTCTGCTTTTTATCATCACTGGTTGTAGTAATAACGCCAGTCAAATCTCCTCAGACGCAGACTCAGTGAGCGAAGATGAATCTGCAACTACCCTAACCGGTACTTGGCAGGTGGAGAGCATCGACATGGGTGGCATTATCGATAGCAGTATGATGACCGTAGAGTTGGTAACAAAAAATAGAATTTCCGGCTTTACTGGCTGTAATCAATTCTCAGGCATACTTAATTTACAAGCGGGCGAATTAGCAGAAGGTGAGTTTGCAACGTCTAAACTGGCAACGACTCGCCGCGCGTGTGTAAGTGCCATGTCAGCGCAAGAACAGCGATTTGTGAAAGCGCTAGAAGCGGCAAGCCGTTACGAAATTCAAAAGGGCACCTGGTTGGTTATTTATGATAATGCCGGTAAGCAAAGACTGAAGTTAATAAAAATGTCCGCACAAGACACGGCGAAGAATGAAAAAATGGATGCTGCTACCACAGGAACGCATCAGTTTAATTGTGCGACAGCAGGAAACATTGTGGTGCGCTTTTTAGGCCCAGATACCATTAAGTTATCTGAAAATGGTAATATTCATATATTACAGCATGCCCGTTCAGCCTCAGGAGCGCGTTATATTGGCATGAATACAGAATTTTGGAATAAGGGAAGTTCAGCCGTTCTTAGCCTTCAAAATCAATCTTATTCATGCAGCAAATAACCAATTAATGACTTTTGAGTTTAAAACTACACTTTCCCGCCTTTTATAGGTTTTTTTGCACATATAGCAGTTTTTCGCATCTCGTTACTTGCCAACTTTCCAAATTGGGTACTACGCTTAGTCCATATTGTAATCAACACTGACTAACGCGTTGCCTACTTACTCCCCTTCAATGTACAGAGTAAGTACCTTTATGACATTGAACACACGTCATGCATATTTCGCTCGGTTTAATCGGGCGTGATGAAGGAGTAGTGGCAAAGTATAAGGAGATCCTTTTGCATTCAAACGTGGAAAGTTCATCTACACATTCAAAAAGTAGCGCTAACCTCTATCTGGTGGGCGTAGTGGTAGGGTTATTAGCGGCTTGGGCTCTGTTCTTTCTAGGCTCAGCGCTGTTCGGCTTTGTTTTGCTTACGGTGGTATTAATCGGCTTTGTCGCTTATTCGTCAAGTAAGAACACCTCGTTGATGCTAATTCCTCTATGGAAGAAACACAGCCCAGCACCAGTCATGTAGAAGATAATATTGCATTAGCAGGGGGGGAGATTGCGCATTCGCTATCAATATGTGAGGGCAATTTATCTTCTATTAGAACAACCCAAGATGATGCTGTTGTTACCCTTAGCCAAGCCTTTACCAGTTTAAAAGACCTTGTGGCAGAACAGGTTAATTGCATTGATGCCCTGCTAAGCGTTGATACATCAAACAGCACCGCTTACTCAGATAAAATGCGCAATTTTGCTCAAGATACCGACAGCACCCTTGTAAGCTTTATCGATTCCACAGAAAAAATGTCTTCTTCAACGCAGCATTTAATGAGCCAAGTACAAATCATTCAACAAGCAATGCCTACGGTTATCGATGCCCTTAGCGGAATAGACGATATTTCAGCCCAAACTAATTTGCTAGCGTTAAATGCAGCCATTGAAGCCGCTCGAGCGGGTGAATATCTGTCTCTTATACACATCTCCGAGCCCACGAGACCGTACTAGATCTCG
>OJBR01000455.1_pt1 | contig 18298 bp, 13 predicted proteins | sample 1591161 | NCBI WGS metagenome assembly OJBR01 (sample SAMN05416803, study PRJEB24817) | seawater metagenome | isolation source: Sea water | place: Canada:Atlantic | collected 2013-07
ACGAGATCTAGTACGGTCTCGTGGGCTCGGAGATGTGTATAAGAGACAGTACCTATCCTTGATATTTGATGTAAGTTTATTCGATAATAACACTTCACCTTAATAATAAAACAAAAAAGCGAGCCGAAGCTCGCTTTTTATTATTCTATATCAACTAGTTAACTAGCCCACAAAAGCTAATATCGAAGAACATGGATAAATTAATTTTCGTCTCCTAAGACATCATCAATACGCTTAACTGTTGGCTCGATTTTGTTAACCACCGCGGTTGCTACTGGAAATATTGCTTATCTATTAACTTTTTCGTTCTGCTTCCGTATTTTCAGGAGGGGCTTTTTTTTCAGTCCTTTTAAACCATAGTGACATAACAAATTTACTATGCTACCCATAATAATTACGTAAGCTCGCTAATAGCAGCATGCTTATTCTTATTTAAGGCACACTGGCATATCTATACAACATTCATCATGTTTGCAGTGCAATGGCTGACGCAAAGAAGATTATTTCTTTGTGTTATTTTTTGAGAATCTTATGCCAATCAAGCCAAGTGAAAATAAAATAATAGCCGCTGGTTCAGGCACATGGATTGATTCAATAGAACCGATTTCCACGTTATCGATGAAAAAATCTTCTTGTCCTCTGGTGAAAGGACCATTGTTAAATGAGAAACTTGTCAACAGGTTTGTATCTGAGATGATGCCGACAAAACCAGATTGAGCACCCGTGCCATTACCCCCTAAATCAAAAAGGTTATAGTTTTGCCCGAGCAAGCCTAAATGAGCGCGGGTGAGAGCGGCTTGGTTATTGATAGCGCCAAAGGTGAACGCAAATGCGTTGACCCCAGAGTTTGCAAAGGTGCCTGTGATCTCCTGAGGGTCATTGTTGTCGTCTGGGTCGACGCGCATACCGAGTTGACTTCCAGTAAAAAAGAGATCACCAATCTGATTTCTTACCCCTTCATTAACACTGAAAGTAACACCAACATTTGTGAGACTTATGAGTTCTGAAGATGATGTAGTTGCCGTGTAATCAATGGTATCGGTGATGATATCACCACCTGAAAGTGCCGCTTGCCATGCATCGCGATCTGTATACATGATGAGAGCCGCATTAGCCGAAGTAACCATGGGCATTTGTGCTAGTGTCGAAATGACTACTAGCGATGCAAAAGAAACTAATCTGTTTAACTGTTTTTTCATTTAATTATTACTCACACTAATACAATATATAATAGATAACGTTTCATCTTTTTGAAGCGAATATCTCAGGCGAAATTTTTAAGCTCTTGAGTTATTCAAATATTATAAATAATTCGAATAACCATGTCTAAAAAATCAATAAGCAATGTTTATACCACTAAAATATATCTATATTTTTCAATGGCATGATAATATAATGAGGCGACTACAAGGCAGCAATGTAAATTATCCCGACAACTTACCGGTTGAAAAACAATCAGTTTAAAGCTAGCCATTTTGATGGGTAACTCTAGCCGCTTCTATTCTATTTTTGCGGTGATATTTAAAGTTTCCTCCTTCAATTCAATGTGACTTCAGCTTTTGATGAGTGATAAACATCATCAGAATAATCTTTCTTCACTTCATCAAGATTAACTAACAATGCTCCGCAATTAGTACCTGTATACTTACCTGTCCATTGACCTTTCATACATCCCTCTAGAAAACATTAAAACACCGATAATTACGAACACTATAACTTAAAACAAAAAAAACGAGCCAAAGCTCGCTTTTTATTTTTCTATATCAATTAGTTAACCAGCCAACATAGCTTTCGTTCGGAGGAACATTGCAAATTAAGTTTCTGTAGAAGAACACATCATCAATACAGTTAACAGTTGAACAGAATTTGTTAGCCGCCGCAGCTGCTGCTACCGGAAATACTACTTATCCATCCACTTGTTCGTTCTGTTCACATATTCTCAAGTAGCGACATTTTTTCAGTCTTTTTAAACCACAGTGACATTATTTCGCTTACTCGCCCGCTTCGTTCTAAGTCAGCCAACGCTTTTCTAATTTTATTAACAAGTTTAATATCCGTATGCTTCCCTATGGCTATGTATAAACCTTGACTGGTATTCGGGATCTCTACTACCCGCTCAATCATATCAGGGTCATAGCCCAAACTTTTTAATTTCCAAGCGTTATGCAGTACGCCACCAAGTATGTAATCTACTCGCCCCTTAAACAGCATATGAATAACCTGTTCACGGCTTCCTACAGAATAAATATTGGCTTGATAACCTAAACTTTCAACGTAACTTTTATAAGATTTACTTTTATGATCATCCTGCGTCACTGCAATAGAAGCATTCTTTAAACCTCTTTTTTCATTCTCATTAGCTTTGCTTTTTAATTGCCATAAAAAGTATCTTTGCCTATTGGTATGAACGGGCACTTTATATAACCAATGAAATTTGTCTTCTCGAAAAGCGTTTCTAATGAGACCAGTTAAGATGATATTGGGTTTGTTTTTGCTTTCATGTAAAGCTCTCGACCAGATAATTTCTTGATAACGTATATCAATATCACTTTCTATTAAGGCTTCATCTAAAATATCTATTGTCGAGCCTGTAATCTTATCTCTGTTAATAAAGACATACGGCGGTATTTGCTCTACATACGCTAAGACTCTATCGCTTGCTTTCGCAGACAATGGCATTAACACAACAAAAGAAAATAAAAAAAGAGAAAAAATAGACTTCATGCCAACCTTTACTTGAACATCACAACTTAACAACGACGCTATAATATCAAAATAATAGTAAGAACATCTGAAATAAAGCATTGATATTTTTACTAGCCGAACGAAGTATAAAACCTGTTCAGACTATTAAGATATAGATACAAAAAATCGAACCGAAGCTCAATTTTTTATTATTATCTATCAACTAGTTAACTAGTCTCCACAAACTGATATTGGTGGACATGAGTAAAATAAGTACCTGTATTCAAACACATCATTAATACCCTTAGCCCTTGGTCAGCGTTTATGAGTCGCTATTGCTGCATTACTTAAAAATACTTTACCCATTTCATATTGGTAGCACGTTTAAATTCGCCAAATTTTTTACACGGCCAATAAAGCAGTAGAACTAAACCCACAGCAAAAAGCCAAACTTGACAAACATGATCAAAAGCGAGATAGCCTTGTTGTGGATTACCATAAAAGGTATTTGGTCCCCAAATTTGATATGCAAACATGTACAAAATGAGTAAAGCGTATAGGTGCAATATATAAAAAAACATGGGGGCAGAGCCCAAGGTATTTACTTTAGTTAACCAATTTGCTTTTGAAGTTTCTAACCACGCCAAAGTTAAAGCACCTACACTAATCGCAAACAATAAGAAATCTAACGAAGGTGGGTATTTGGTGTAATTGAAAAAGTCCATCACTGTCAGTAACAACGTTGTTTGATACGCCCATTCTAGTGTTTCACCGTATATATTGAAGCCACGTAAAACCAATAACAATGCCAATAAACTAAAGCCTGATTTGATTAAAATTGATTTTCGCTTTTCTGAACTGACGTTTGAAGAAAATAACGGGCCAGCGGCATAACCAAGCATGATCACACCTATCCAAGGTAAAACAGGGTATGAAATTTTAACGTTCACTAAGGAGTCACTGATTAAAAAGCCACGGTCATGCAAAATTGTCCAAAGGCTATAGCCAATTTCATTTGGCATGAACTGAATAGGAGATAATAGGTTGTGGCCGATAACTATTGCGCCGCCAATAGCGATTAACCACCAGCGAGGTAAATAGGCAAGCACTGCGAGGGCTATCATGCTTAAACCTATTGCCCAAATAACTTGTAAGTAAAGGGTTTGATATGCGCCAAACCAAGAGAAGTTAATTAACGTTGCTTCTAACAAAATTAAAATAAGGCCACGTTTAAATAAAAAACTATGCGCAGAACGCTTAATTCCACTGCTTGGATTGGCATAAAGCCATGCCGACATACCGGTAAGAAAAACAAAAATAGGCGCACAAAGGTGAGCGCTTAAACGAGTAAAGAATAACTCAGGTTCAGTGGTATTAATGTCCATTGGGTCAAGCACTTGCTTGTGCAGATAGAATCGCTCTCGAACATGATCGACAAGCATAAGTAAAATTACAAAGCCTCTCAGAATATCGATAGAAACAATTCGGTTATTAGTTTTATTTGTCATCTGGTTGATAAGCGCCTCTTGCAAAGCGCTCCTACTTAAAGTTATTTAAAAATTGTAGCTGATACTTGCTTTTACGCGTCTTGGTTGTCCTGGCATTGTCCAAAGCGCAGAATAAGAGTTGGCAAAATATTCTTCATCAAATACATTCTCAATATTGGCTTGCACCTTAATATTGTCATTAATATCTAACGTGCCAAATAGATTAACAATCGTATAACCTGCTAGTTCATAGGTAGGATCGATGGTTTCACCTAAACGATCACTAACACTTAAGACATGAGCACCAATATTAAGGCTTTTATCTGCAATTTCCGTGTAGTGAGTAAGTGACATATTTACGGTATGCTCAGGCACATTAATAAGCTGGCTCCCCGCAGGAATATCTACTCCCCAGTCGGCGTTAGTCACGTCGTTAACTGTGTGAGCGTCGACATAGGTATAGCTAATATCTAAGACAGTGTTTTCAGTTAATTCAACACGAGTATCAAGCTCCACACCTGAGCTTTCAGCTTTTCCTAATGCGGCAGAAAAACCTGAATTGATAGGATCCGCGGTTAATATATTTGATTTTTCAGTTTTAAATACAGCCAGTGTGCCGCTAAATACATCATTTGATAATGACCACTTCAAACCGGCTTCAATTGATTCGCTTTTTTCTGGTTCAAATGCATTACTATCTGCGTCTGCCCCCGAATTTGGTCTAAAACCTTCTACATAGTTTGAATACAGGGTGAAACCAGCATCCATTTTGTATGAAATACCAATTCTTGGGTTCACTTCAGACTTTGATTGGCTTACCTTTGTACCGTCAAAATTGTTGGTAATGTCTTGGTCAAAATCATCAAAACGAACACCTAATAGTAAGTTAACTTTTTCAGTTAAAACAAGTTGGTCTTGTAAATAAACACCAAAAGCAGTTTGTTCTTCTAGGTTATCTTGTGTTGGCGAAGTATCAGGTGGTATTTGACCATATATTGGATTGTAAGCATTTAATGAATAAGTAGCATCGCCGCTCCCCCATGCCGTGCGCCATCGTTCCTGCACCGAATGTAATTCATAGTCGTAGCCATCAGCGCCTATTAATACGTTATGACTTACGCCTAAGGTGTCAAATGATCCATTGAGTTCCACACGTAATGAGGCATCTTTAGCATCATAGTCACGATAACGTCGTTGTCGACTGACGGTTTCACCATCAACATAGAGTAATTGTCTGCCCGGAGATAATTCTATTTCTGATGAATACCCTTCCAAAGAAGAGTCTCTGTAGCCTGCTCCAAATGAAACAGACCAATCGGTGTTAATTTCATGCTGTAGCGACAGCTGATGCCCAATGGCTTCAACGTCCATAGGACCATCACTTGGCTCTCCGAAAAAAGTTTCATGCTCAACATTAACTCCCGGTAACACTGGAATACCACGATCAAATGGAATTTCTTGATTAACATACTCAAACTCATAAGTTAACGTTGTCGCGTCACCTAATTTTGCAAAGATAGAAGGCGTTATTGCATTCTTCTTCGTTTCCACCGTATCTCTAAAACTTTCTGAATTCTCATGTGCACCGTTTATACGAAAGGCAACATTGTCAGAAATAGCGCCAGTGTAATCTCCCTCAAGGCGTTGATAAGCATCATCACCCGCGGATATTTTAATGTAACCTTGTTGTTCGAACTGCGGTTTCTTTGTGATAATATTCACTGTTCCGCCTGGTTCACCGCGACCATACAGCGCAGATGCAGGACCTTTTAATACCTCAATAGCTTCAATATTAGAGGTATCTCTTAATCCACTAAAGCCTCGTCCTGCACTAAAGCCATTAATTAAATAACCTGAAGGTAAATTTTCATCCCCTGAAAAACCCCGTATAGCAAAACTTTCCCAAAGACCACCAAAGTTATTTTGTCGCGCTAGACTACTGTCTAGGCTTAAGGCCGTTTGAAAGTTTGAAATCCCCATATCATTGAGTTCTTGTGATGATATAACGGCAACTGCCTGAGGTAAGTCTTTTACTGGCACATTACCCCGGTACGCTTGTTTATGACTAATGACTTCTATCTTTTCAATATCATCCAACGAACTTTCAAGGGCGAGGGCCTGTGTTACAAGCAAGCTAGGTAGCAAAGTTGTTAGCGCAGTTTTACCAATTATTCTTTTTGTGTTTTTCAAGGTTTCTTCTCTTTTCGCTAAAATTTCCGAAGAATAATAACTGTTATATTATAACATAACAATAAGGTTTTTTTTAAAAAACCAACAAAGGCTTTTTAAAAACCTTCATTACAGGTATTTATAAAAGTTCTCTATGAAAATAACGAATGTATTGGAAAAAGAAATTAACCTTTATGCATAAGGGTAAATAAAGGTTATGGGCTAGTCTTTTGATACGACTAAAACGAGGTAGTCTGGAATGTTATGATCATGTAATTTGAGACATATTATTGACTAAATGGCTTACAAAGCAGAATCACTCCTCCCCTTCAGAATCAGATTTTATAAATAACTTTTGTTTCATAAAATCACTAATCACTATTAAAGCGAATAAAACAGGCTCAAACAATTAAGGTACAGACACAAAAAAGCGAGCCGAAGCTCGCTTTTTAATATGCTATATCAACTAGTTAACTAGTCTTCATAAGCAGATACTGGAGGACATGAACAAATTAAGTTTCTGTCTCCGAATACATCATCAATACGGTTAACAGTTGGCCAGAATTTGTTAGCCGTTACTGCTGCTACGGGGAATACTGCTTCTTGAATCGAGTAAGCACGATCCCATGGTTCAGTAATATCCGCTAGTGTATGTGGTGCATTGTGTAGTGGGTTGTCATCTGCTGTCCACTCGCCTGATTCAACTTTACGTACTTCATCACGAATACAAACCATTGCTTCGATGAAACGGTCAAGCTCAACTTTAGATTCTGATTCCGTTGGTTCAATCATGAACGTGCCCGCTACAGGGAATGACATAGTTGGAGAATGGAAACCGTAATCCATTAAGCGTTTAGCCATATCAACTTCAGTAATACCTGATGATGCTTTTAGTGGACGTAAATCAACAATACACTCGTGAGCAACACGGCCATTTTTACCTGAATATAAAATTGGGTAATGTTCGCTTAACTTCTTAGAAACGTAGTTAGCGTTAGTGATTGCATATTTAGTTGCATCAGTAACACCTTTTTTACCTAACAAGGCAATGTAAAGGTAAGTGATAGGTAAAATGCTAGCACTACCGAAAGGAGCTGATGAAACCGCGCCATTACCTTTAGTTGTTTCATCTACAGTAATTAATGAATGATCTGGCAAGAATGGTGCTAAGTGAGACTTAACGCCGATAGGTCCCATACCTGGGCCGCCGCCGCCATGTGGAATAGCGAATGTTTTGTGTAAGTTAAGGTGAGAAACATCAGCACCGATGAAACCTGGTGAAGTTAAACCTACTTGTGCGTTCATGTTAGCGCCATCAAGGTAAACTTGACCGCCATTGTCATGAATGATGTTACAGATTTCTGCAATCGTTGTTTCATATACACCGTGAGTAGACGGGTAAGTGATCATGATACATGCAAGGTTGTCTGCTAACTCTTCAGCTTTCGCTTTCAAGTCGGCCATATCAACGTTACCTTCTTTATCACAAGCAACGATAACAATTTTCATATCAACCATCATTGCTGATGCTGGATTTGTACCGTGAGCAGATGCTGGAATTAAACAGATGTTACGATGCGAGTCACCACGGCTTGCGTGATACTTGCTAATTGCGATTAAGCCAGCGTATTCACCAGAAGCACCTGAGTTAGGTTGCATTGACATTTTGTCGTAGCCTGTTAACTCAACTAACCATTTAGCTAGCTCATCAATCATTGCCTTGTAACCTTGTGCTTGGTTAACTGGTGCAAATGGATGCATGTTAGCAAATTCAGGCCATGATACTGGGATCATCTGTGCTGTTGCGTTTAACTTCATAGTACAAGAACCTAAAGAAATCATTGAGTGGTTCAATGCTAAATCTTTATTTTCAAGTCTTTTGATATAACGAAGCATTTCTGTTTCGCTGTGGTACGAGTTAAATACTGGGTGAGTTAAGATTGCTGACTCACGTACTAATGACGCAGGAATTGATGAATGACCCGAAGCTACGATTTGCTCATCAAGGTCGTTCACGTTTAAACCGTGACCTTCGCCTAATAAGATATCAAAAAGTTGTGCTATTTTTGCACGTGTAGTGGTTTCATCTAGTGCGATTGAGATTTGACCGTCAACGTCTGTACGGAAGTTAACGTTAGCCGCTAATGCACGAGCAACGATTTCGTCTTTGTTATCAACGTTAAACGTTAATGTGTCGAAGTAGTTAGCATGAACAGCTGTTAAGCCTTTAGTTGCTGTACCTAAACATAAAATGTCAGCTAGACGGTGAATACGGTTAGCAATAGTTTTTAAACCTTGAGGACCGTGGTATACCGCGTAGAACGCTGCCATGTTGGCAAGTAATACTTGTGCTGTACAAACGTTTGAGTTGGCTTTTTCACGACGAATATGTTGCTCACGTGTTTGCATAGCCATACGTAGTGCTGGCTTTTCGCGAGTATCTTTTGATACACCGATAATACGACCAGGTAATGAACGTTTGTACTTATCTAATGTAGTGAAGAATGCAGCGTGTGGACCACCGTAACCCATTGGAACACCAAAGCGTTGGCTTGAACCAATAACAGCATCTGCGCCTAATTCACCAGGAGACTTCAATAATACTAAGCTCATGATATCGGCAGCAACCGCTACAATCGCTTTTTTCTCGTGGATTTTAGCAATTAATTCGCTAACATCTGTTACTTCACCTGAGGCGCCAGGGTATTGGATAAGTGCGCCGAAAATGTCGTGCTCTGCAGCATCAGCAGCTGGAGCAACAACGATGTCAAAACCAAACATTTCTGCACGTTGTTTAACAACATCAATTGTTTGTGGGTAAACATCATCTGAGATGAAGAATAAGTTAGATTTTTTGTTTTTAGAAACACGTTTGGCTAGTGCCATTGCTTCTGCTGCTGCTGTACCTTCATCTAATAATGAAGCTGAAGCAAGCTCAAGACCAGTAAGGTCGATACACATTTGTTGGTAGTTTAATAATGACTCTAAACGACCTTGTGCAATTTCTGGCTGGTACGGCGTATACGCTGTATACCAACCTGGATTTTCTAGTACGTTACGTAAAATAACGTTAGGTGTTAAGGTACCGAAGTAACCTAAACCGATGTAAGTGTCGTTCACTTTATTTAAGCTAGCTACGGCTTTTAAATCTGCCAATGCTTGTACTTCAGTTTTGCTTTCTTCAACATTTGGAAGGTCGGCAAGACGGATATCGCTTGGTACGATTTCATCAATTAACGCATCAACAGATTCTACACCAAGGTCATTTAGCATGGCTTGAGTTTCTGATTCACTAGGGCCAATGTGGCGACGGATAAAATCTTGAGTTTGCTCTAACTCAGCTAATGAGTTAACAGTTGCTTTTGAGGTCATAACAGTTTCACTTAAATAAATTGTACTAATCTAGAATAAAAGAAAGCCTCAAACCAATGAGTTAGAGGCTTAATATTAAGAACTATGTTTAACAATATAATCAGTGTTTAGGCAAAGTAGACTAAACGTAATTAAGGTCGTTAAATATTAGTCTTCGTCGATAGAATTCTTGTAACCTTCAGCGTCAAGTAAGTTTTCTAACTCACCAGCATCATCAAGTTTAACTTGAAATAACCAACCTTCACCAAAAGCATCTGAGTTAAGTAACTCTGGAGCATCTTCAAGTTCTTCGTTGATTGCAACAACTGTACCTGAAACTGGTGCGTAAATGTCAGAAGCAGCTTTAACTGATTCTGCAACTGCAACGTCATCACCAGCGCTGATTGAATCATCAACATCAGGTAATTCAACAAAGACCATATCACCTAAAAGGCCTTGGGCGTGGTCACTGATACCAACAGTAGCGATACCGTCTGCGTCTACGCGAACCCATTCGTGTGAAGTTGCAAATTTTAATTCTGAAGGAATATTGCTCATTTTTATGTTTCCTGTTTAAATTTTTTATTTATTTTAAATAAAGTAACCACGTTTTCACGTTAAGTTACTCAGTAGAATTATTACTTAAGTTAACTACTCTATAATATAGAACATCTAACTTAATTTTCAATTAGAATACTTTTTTGCCGTTACGAACAAAACTAGGTTTAGTCACTTGAACTTTAATCAGTTTTTTACGCATTTCAACTTCAATGGTATCGCCTACTTTCACGCTACGTGGAACACGTGCTAAAGCAACACTATGACCTAACGTTGGTGAGAACGTGCCAGAAGTGATTTCGCCGTTACCAAATTCAGTTACAACAACTTGATGTGAACGAAGCACACCTTTTTCTTCTAGTACTAAACCAACAAGCTTAGGTTGATCACCTGCTGCTTTTTGTGCTGTTAATACGTCACGACCGATAAAGTCACGGTCTGTAGGGTCCCAACTGATTGTCCACGCCATGTTAGCGGCTAATGGCGAAACAGTTTCGTCCATATCTAAACCATAAAGGTTCATGCCAGCTTCTAAACGTAGTGTATCACGAGCACCTAGACCACAAGGAACTACACCTTCGTCTAATAGTTTTTGCCAAAAATCTTCAGCAGAACTGTTTGGTACAATAATTTCGTAACCGTCTTCACCAGTATAACCTGTAGTGGCAATAAATAAATCACCTACTTGTACACCAAAGAAAGGTTTCATGCCTTCAACAGCAACAATTTGCTCGGCTGTTAATAACTTAGCTACTTTTGCTTTCGCTTCAGGACCCTGCACGGCAAGCATGCCAAACTCAGGACGTTCAGTGATAGTGATATCAAAACCTGTAGATTGCTTAGTCATCCAAGCAAGATCTTTTACACGTGTCGCTGAGTTAACAACTAAACGGTAATCAGTATCTGAGAAGAAGTAGATGATTAAGTCATCAATCACGCCGCCTTCTTCGTTTAACATACCTGTGTATAACGCTTTACCCGCTGTTGCTAATTTAGCAACATCGTTAATCACTAAACGACGTAAAAAAGCTTTTGCATCTGCGCCTTGCACATCAACAATCGTCATGTGTGAAACATCAAACATGCCGGCATCGGTTCTTACTGCGTGATGCTCTTCAATTTGAGAGCCGTAGTTGATTGGCATATCCCAGCCAAAGAAATCAACCATTTTTGCGCCTGAAGCTAAATGCTTTGCATGTAATACTGTTTTATTAGTCATGTGTTCCACCTAAGAATTTTCAAAGTTAACTGATTATAGCCGTCACCCGCTGTTGATTCAACAGGAAAATCCAAATTTTTAAAATTTAAACCCATGTTTTATTCAAAATCAGAATTTAATTTTTCAAACATCCCTTTTACAAAATTAATCTCATTATTGGCTCAGTGTTCAAGGCATAGAACAAATAAAAGCCAATAAGTATTTCTGCGTGTTATCGTGAAAGATGCGATTTTTAGGACAATTGAGCGACAAATGCTGGAAATGTCGTCTTTTAAATGGGCATTTCTTTAAAAAAGGCGACAACATAAATATGCCTTTTAAGGTGTTTTCGAAGGATTATACCATTTACATTAATTTAGTGATCCAAATTCAATGAAGATAAATCTTTAAGTTCAAAGCGCTTGATTGAGCGCAACGTAGATAATGTAGGTATGGACTATTCGAAGATGAGCAATTAATTAGTGCAATTGGTATTAGCCCGGCAATGCTTTACGTCCGGTTATTAATTTCAACAACAAGTCGACTCAGATATAGCTTATTAGAAAGTACAGATGGTATAGAAATAACTTGATGAGGTAATGCAGACTATTTTCCAGCACCTTACCCGTAGGTTTTACTAATTCTACTTGAACTCGCCACACTCAAGCGAGTCGGGTATAACGATTATTGTTATACCCTGAAAATTCTCTAGCTGCACTCTCTGTGAGTCTTTCTATTACTCTTTATACTAATAACGTTATAGAGCGTCTTTTTGGTAAGCGAGTTCAGGGAGGTCTGCTTTAATACCTAACGCTTGTGCTATAAGGCGATTTTTAGCCGGAGCAAAATTATTAAGAATATTCATACCGACACCACGCAGCAATTTAACGGGTGACTGTTGCGGAGCAAAGGCCTGTTTTATACCTGCCATCGCGGTGATCATTTCAGTAGCTTCACTTTTACGCCAGCGAGAAAACGCTTTAAGATCGGATATATTAACCAGCTCAGCGTGACTGTCATCATGCGCATTAAGTTTGGCTGTTAAGGTTTGTGCTAAAGCTGCCGCATCAAGTAGGCCTAAATTAACTCCCTGCCCTGCAAGCGGATGTATAGTATGTGCCGCATCACCAATAAGTATTACGCGGTCCTTAACAAAGTCTTGCACTAAACGCATGGTCAGTGGATAAGTAAAACGCTCACTTTTAAGGGTGATATCACCTAACTTACCATCACTGACTGCGGTTAGCTCTTTGGAAAATTCAGTGGCATCAAGCGCGGTTAAACGTTTTGCATCTTCTGGCGAGGTTGAATAAACAATTGAACATAAATCATTTACCGAGTCAGCGGAGTATTGTGTAGACGCGCTTGATTGAACTGATGTCGCTGACGTTCCTGAGCATAACGGTAAAAAGGCTAATGGTCCTGTCGGCAGGAATACTTGCCAAGCCGTGTTTTTATGGCCTTGTGGGCACTGAACAGTCGCAACAATCGCGTGGTGGTCGTAATCTTTAAAGATCATCGCCATATTCATTTGTTGACGTACCCATGAGTTAGCACCGTCGGCGCCAACAACGATTTTAGCGATAATAGGCGGTGTTGGTGTGCTGCTGCCATTATTTGTAGAGCTATTATCTGCAGAATCATGAGAAGAAGCTTCACTGGCGAAGGTGGCAAAGACTTCACTATCGCCCTGACTAATTGTGGCGAGCTTATTGTCATTAAAGAAGTGAATACCTTCATCAAGTTCAGCTTGCTGCCATAAAGCATGGCGAATCACTTTATTTTCAATGATCCAACCAAGGTTATCTTCTGAAGGAAAAGTCGCACTGTCTTTGGCTGAAAAGTCGAGTTTACCTAACCCGGCTTTATCCCATACATGCATATGTTGATAATCTTGTACTCGGCTACTCTCAAGCGCAGACCAAACACCTAAATTAGCAAAGATATTTTTGCTAGCGACATTGATCGCACTAACTCTCACATCGATAGTGTCATCTAGTTCAGGCACAGCTAAGGTATCGACTATGGCAATTGTTAACTGGCTATTTTTACGAAGGGCTAACGCGAGTGTTAAACCCACCATGCCTGCACCAACAATTAATACATCAATTTTTTGCATTTTATCTCTTCTTGAATTCCAATAATGCCATAGGGATCTTTGTTAAATAACACAGACATGGCAACAAAGATGACACTTGCAGCCGTCACCCTCGAAGTATTTGATCGAGGATCCAGTATTTTATTTCTTATCAAATTAACTAAGGCTAACCTAATATCCCATAGTCTTCTTAACTAAAGCATCTTTTAACGGTGACATAATATTAAGTGCTTGTAAGCCAATATTTCGGCCAACAACTAAAGGCGGTAAATCATTAGCAAACAAGGTCACTAATGAGTCAGTTAATTGGATAACTTGCTGTTGATCTTTCGATCTATTCATTTGATAGCTATGCAATAAAGCAAAGTTACCAATATCTTGCCCTGCCGCCAAAGCGTTTTTAACAAGGTCAGCCATCACTTCAACATCGCGTAAGCCTAAGTTAAAACCTTGCCCTGCAATGGGGTGAATAGTGTGTGAAGCATTACCCACTAACGCCATACGGTGATAACTTTGCTGTTGTGCTTGTAATAAAACCAAAGGATAAACATCACGTTTACCTACATGGGTAATTGCCCCAAGGTAACTGCCAAAGGCGCGTTCTAGTTCTACTTTAAAAGCATCATCGCTTAACTGTTTAATTTCTTCTGCTTGTGATGGTGTCATTGTCCAAACTAGCGAACAACGTGATGCACCAGAAGCTGAAGATTTAACTTTTACCTTGACGGGTTTTAGCGGCAGCATGGCAATAGGGCCAAATTCTGTAAATCGTTCAAAGGCTTTTTGATGGTGCGCATTGCTGGTTGTGACATTTGCAATTAAGGCAACTTGTTGATAATCATCACAAGTAACGTCAATTTTAGCGAGCTTTCTCACGGGTGATTGAGCACCATCACAACCAAGTAGTAACTTGGCTGACAAGACTTTACCTGAGTTTAAGGTAACAGCTACGTGTGATTTTCCAGTTGCATCTTTGCTTTTATCAAGCCAGGTAATATCAGTAATAGAATCAGGACTAAACCAGTGAATATTCCTTTTGGCACTCACATTTTCTGTAGCAGAGTTTGTGACGGTGTTATTTTTGACGGTTTTGTTCGTAACCGTAATAGTATTGTCACTTAGCGCTTTTAATTGCGCTTTGCCGATTAGCGCCATTTCAATGACATAACCAAGTGCATTAACCCGATACTCTTTTGCCGTTAATCTTGCCTTGGCAAAGTGTCCTCGATCAGAAATATCAATATCTGTAATAGCACTGGCATCACCTTTTAAGTATTGCCATGCACCAAGCTTAGCTAGGTAGTTAGCGCTGCCATGAGATAGCGCTAAAACGCGTTCATCAAACAGTGTATTTTCGTCTGCAGACTTAGTTTGATTAAAAGGTAGGGCTTCAATAATAGCGATAGATAATAAACTACCATCGGCTTTGGTGAGTTTACTTAAGCTTAACGCCATTAAGCTACCAGATAAGCCGCCGCCTGAGATAATGACATCAAAATGTAGGTTACTGTTTTCCATAGCGTTCATCTTAGTATTTTTTTTGGTATTAGTAATGTTGGTTTGAGTATTAATATTGTTAGTATTGTTAGTATTGTTTTACGTTAACATTCCATTAGTTTACTCAACTTCTGCTAGTATTTTATTGATATAGCTACGCTAATGAATACAATACTAGGCAAATCACTAAACAATTAACCGAGCAAATAAAGCAGCATATAAAGCTGCTTATGCTTTCATCAAGGTTTCGATATCTTCAATCGTTTGTGGTGAGTTAGCGGTAAAATTTTCAAAACCATTGTCAGTTACGGCAATATTATCTTCAATGCGAACACCAATTCCACGCCATTTTTCGTCAACACTATGATCACTTAGTGGGATATAAATCCCCGGTTCAATGGTCATAACCATACCAACTTCAAAAGCACGAAGCTGCTCTCTGTCGGTATTAATATGATAATCACCAACATCATGAACATCTAAACCTAACCAATGGCCAAGGCCATGAATAAAGTATTCTTTTACTTTTTTATCGTTAATCAGTTCGGTTAAATCGCCTTGAAGTATGCCTAAATCAACTAAACCTTGCGTTAAAAAGGCATTGGTTAATACATTCAATTTTGCAAAAGACATACCGGGTTTAATAGCGTTAATAGCCAGGTTTTTCGCATCAAGCACTAATTGATATATCGCTTTTTGCTCAATGGTAAATTGTCCGTTAACTGGGAAGGTACGCGTAATATCCGCGGCATAACCTGATAATTCAGCGCCAGCATCAATAAGTAATAACTCATTATTTTTCAATACATCACTATTATCGGTGTAATGAAGAATATTAGCATTATCGCCGCCAGCAACAATACTGGCATAAGCGGGATGTCTTGCACCGTGGCGAGCAAATTCATGAAGAATTTCAGCTTCTATTTGGTATTCAAATTTTCCAACTTGGCATTTTTGCATGGCGCGTTGATGCGCTAAACCAGAAATGTAGTTAGCTTGACGCATCAAGGCTAATTCATTGTCAGTTTTAACTAAACGTAATTCTGCCACGATAGGATCAGCATCAGTTAAGTTTTGTGGTGCTTTAGCGCCCTGACGTATACTGCCTTTGACTTGCTTTAACCAAGCAAATACTTGCGCAGCAAAATCATGATCACTAAAACCAAAAAACACTTGGTCTTTGCCATCAAGATAGTCAGGTAATATGGTGGTAATTTCTGCTACTTCAAAACTTTCATCAACACCATAATCTTGTACCGCTTTGATTTGACCTATCCGGCGGCCCTGCCAAATTTCATGTAGCGCATCTTTTGGTAACGAGAATAAAATAGACTGACTTTGGCCTTGTTCAGTTTTCAGCAAAACCAATAAAGCATCAGGCTCGTTAAAACCGCTTAAATAGAAGAAGTTTTTATTCTGACAAAACGCATATTCAGTATCATTACTGCGGGTTAGCTCACTAGCAGCAGGAAATAATGCAATACTGTTATTTGGCATGTTAGCCATGAATGCAGCGCGATGTTTTTCATAGTCACTTAATGGTAATTGGCTCATGGGTGTTTTACTCAATGATACTTTACTTAAAGGGGCATCATTTAAAGGTCTAGTGGTCATGTATTATCGCGCCTATTGAATGTTGTGCTTATTTCGCTAACAAGTTATTACTGACCATAGTAGGTCAATAACTACTTGAACTTACTTTGCAAACTGCAAGATTAGTGAATTATCTTTTTATCTGCGCTATTACTTTCATGATTTGGCGGTGTCGCTAGTTCGCTAAAGCATAATAAAGCAGAGATTCGAACATACTCTCCAATTTCAAAATACGCTTGTTCGGTATCTTCGTCTTCTTCCATCTCATCTGATAAGTTTGCAATTTCACCAAAATCAGTAAGTACTTCTTTAACTTCGTCAGAGACGACTGGACTATCTTTTTGTTGTAAACCGAAACCTAAATTAAAACCTTGTACCCAAACACTTAAGGCATGACCACGTTCAGCGATAGAATCGTCGTCATCTGGTAGTAACAAGTTAAAGCTATAACTATTATCTAGTATACCGCTCCACAATTCACTATACATTTGCTTGAGCGCTTTTCTCACTGAAGATGGAAAACCATCACCTTCATTAAATAAATCATGTAGCATGGCGACATAGCCTTGATTTTCAAATTCAAAACCAGCACAAACTAACCCGGTTAATACACCGTGGAGTTCGCTAGCATGGGACTTTACACCTTCACTAGTCAAAATGCCTTGCATGGTAGCAAAGTCCATTAAGTTATTGTCGCTATCGTTATTTGAGGTTATTTCAGTCATGATTTATTTTCTATGCTTACAGGGAATTATGGTAAGTAATGGTATCACTGCCGAAAATGACAGAAAAGGAAAATAACAGAAAATGACTATAAAGCGCGCTATTTACCTTGCATAGGCAGCTCAGCATCGCTATCATTAAAAATAATAAGCTAAAATTTCTCTGTTTTAGCTATATTATTAATAATACTTGGAATTTTCTGTAAATGTCGCAACGAACCGTAGAAATCAACATTGTTGATCGCAAGCTAAAAATAGCTTGCCCAATAGGGCAAGAAACTGCCTTATTAACTGCGGCACAAGAGTTGAGTGATCGTTTAACGAAAGCAGGTGCTGGCAAAGCGATCAGTACACCTGAGCAAACCTTATTAATGACTGCCTTAAACTTGGCTAATGATTTATTAAAAACTCAGCAACAGTTAAAAGTTGAGCAACAAGATAATCAACAAAAAATCACCCTGCTTCAAACAACCATAGAACAAGCTCTTTCCCACACAAAGAAAAAAATTGCTTAAGCATTAGTTGCTTACTCTTTACTATTTCGTTCTCATCCCCACCTGTCTGAACAACGTTGCAGCTTAAAAATAAAACATAACGAATAAATAGTCGTCATTCAGCCAAAAATTACAAAATAAAACTTATTCGATGATATTTTTTTCGCTATACTAAGTTTGTCTTCTGGGGTGTTTGTATGCGAACTATGTCCCTGAGCCGATAAGTTTTACCTAAGGAAGTTGACTATTAACTTTTGCGCAAGCCCGGCTCGTATCGGGAAGCCTACGGTTAGCATGATATTTCCGCCCTGAACACCCGGTGTTCAGGACTATGTGAACGGCGGCACCTTGGAAGTCACTCCCTTTTATTATTTTAAATAATATCAACGATATTTCTGCACAGCTCTAGACAAGCACCCGACACTGTCTCTTATACACATCTGACG
>OJBR01000457.1_pt1 | contig 18139 bp, 34 predicted proteins | sample 1591161 | NCBI WGS metagenome assembly OJBR01 (sample SAMN05416803, study PRJEB24817) | seawater metagenome | isolation source: Sea water | place: Canada:Atlantic | collected 2013-07
GCATTCTCCGCGAGGCGCATTCGGAGCTTGAGGCAAAAAATAAAACGGTTCCAGAAAACCAAGACGCCAACGTTGCCAACTGTGCATAAGCGTTAGCGTAATGGAAAAGCCCGCTTTAAGCGGGCTTTTTTGTGTACACCATTCAAGCAATGGTTCACATCGGGTCGTATTTCCCAACAACCACGCCACAGATGGACCAGTCCCCGCTCACCTTAATGATGGGCTCGGGCCAGTTCGGGTTGCCGGGCTTGAGGAAATACTCGCCTTCGGTCACAGATAGCTGCTTGAGCGTGACCTTGCTGTCGCTGTGGCTACTTCTCGGAAATCGTCACTTCTGCTGGCAGATCCGGGCCAACCAAGCATCGCCCTGCATAATCAGCTTCTGTCCCGAAGGCATTACTGGCCGTGAACCCTATACGGGCCTGACTTCGTCCGTTGGGCATATCGCTAACCACATAGTCGAGCATATGAGGGGAGAAAGAATTGGGCTGATTAAGCTTTTCTTTGATTGCAGAGAAGCATGCAGAGCGAACAGCTTCGGCAGAAAGGCTCCTGGCAACTTTGGCGCTCCCTTTCTTTAGGTCGCCGAGGCTGTACCAGGTATTAAACGTGCTGCCATCATGTCCGTCGCAATTAACAAAGAATACGGGGGCGCCAGGGCGGCTCTTGCTGCTTGATACGTCTCCATATTGAACCACAGCGCAGCGCGGGTTCTTGGCTTGAAGCCTTATGGCACGCTCAAGTTCAGCGGTGTACTGCTTGTATCCATCGATATAGATTTTCGCTGGCAGAGCCCCTTTGGCAAAGGTTGCATCAGCCATGGCTGCCGATGAAGCGAAAGTTAGAGCGGCAATCACAATAATCCGTTTCATGGCTTTCCCCTGTTCCGTTAGAGTTTCCTTGCGTTCCATGCTAACAACACCCTCCCCTCAACCTTGAAGGCATCACGGTCCCCGTTCTCGATAACATAGGGAGGGTACTTGTCGTTGTCTGAAATCATAAGCAGTGAGCCATCTGGGCGCCGCTGGAGCCTCTTGATGTACAGCTCATCATGCAGGGATAAGACGTAGACTGCGTCCAGCTTCACTTCTGTCACCCCTCGATCCACCAGCAGCACATCTCCGTCACTGAATGTGCCTTCCATGCTGTCGCCCAGTCCTGTAATCAAAGCGAGATTGTCCAGGCTGGAGTAGATCACATTACGGCTCAGCCACTCCTTGCTAACCCGCATGGTGTCTATTACATCAGGGAACTGCTCGGCCAGCTGGCCCTGGCCCATACCGCCAGCAATAGCAAAACGGCGAATGACCGCCATCTCCTTTTCTTCATCTACGGCATATGTGGCCGGGAAATCGAGAACCTGCGCTTGGCTGGGCCCTTCTTCAAGCAACTCCATTAATGACACGCCAAGCTTCCCGGCTATCAGGCGCAGCACATCCAGTGGAGGCTCGCGCGAACCAGCCTCATAGTTCCCGATTCGAGACTGTGATTCCCAGCCACACGCGCGCGCCAGGTCGGACTGAGACCACCTTTTCAGCTCTCGGAAGTGTTTGATTCTTTTACCCAGATTACTCATGCCCGGATAAATATCACATATTGTAATATGCATCCTTCACTTTCCGTGTTGATAGCTAACACATAACGTGTTTAAAATGGCGTCACTACCCCGGAGGAAGCAATGAACAACATCCAGCAAATCAGAGAAGAGGCGCGCATAAAGCAGGTCGACCTGTGCGCGCATCTTGATTGGCGCCAGTCCCGTCTCAGCAACTACGAAACAGGAAACCGAGAACCTGGGCTGCAAGTGGCTCGGCAGATCGTTGATGCCCTGAATGAGCTTGGTGCTGATTGCTCTCTTGAGGATGTATTTCCTCCGCAAAAGAAAGAGTCCGCCGCCTGAAGCCGGGCCACGCTGTACCTGAGTCGCAACAGGCACAGCTCCCGGTTTTTGCGCTGCACGGACCACGGCCCCAGTCGGGCCCGAAGATTCAGCAAATACGTTTCAGCAAGTAAGTCATCCATGGAGCCAGATTAGATGGACGCAATCAGCAAAGTAATGGGGGAAATACCCCAGAGCATCCAAAGGCACGGCACAGCCACCGAAAAGCTGGGCGCTATTTGGGATGCGATTGGACGTGACCGGGATGTTTGCCAGAGTCGCCTGGCCATCGAGATTGCCAAGGCCTGGTCCGAGTACCACCTGAGCCCGAACATCCCCACGCACAACGAGAAGCAGGCCTGCGAGCGCATCCGCAAAATGTTCTGCCGGGAATCCCCGCTGCACTTTGACTTTGCGCTTGAGGCGTTCATTCCGGCCCTTCCTGAGCCGTATCAGTCTGCCGCTATAGCAACCATCTTTCCCAGCAGAACAGCCCGCCAAATGGCAGAGGCTGGCTTCTGTGCGTGGGAGGCCAATGCACGGGCCGACAACATCACCGACCGAATCCGTAATGACGTGGTGTTCCATGGCTTGGACAAGCTTTCAATCGAGCAGCTGAAGGTGATTGATCGCGCTTATGCGAATGAGGGCGACAGCATCCAGGCGGTGCGCGGAGTGATCCGTGGACAGATAGAGAAGCTGGAAGGTGCGGCACGCGCCCCAAGCAAATTGGAAGCAGTTAACCGATAAAGAAAAAGCCCGGCAGCTGTAGGAGGCAGGCCGGGCTTTTCACTGAAGTGACGAGGTGATTATGAAAGCAAGACCGATACTTTTCAACACGGACATGGTGAAGGCCATTCTGGCAGGGCAGAAAACTCAGACGCGGCGAGAAGCAAAAAACATTGTGGCAGCGCCGCGCTTTCGTTCTGGCTGGAAAGCCGTAAGAGCTGATGGGAAAGCAGCGGTAAGCACTGACGCGCCGGCGGGGCTGCTTGGAGAGGCCTGTCCATTCGGCCAGCCCGGAGACCTTCTGTATGTGAGAGAGGCTTGGCAGGGGCCGCTATTGCCCATGGAGAAAGCCGAAGAGTACTGGCACCACGGCGATGAAAAATACGAGTCTCCAGAATATTGCGAATACGCAGCCGATGGCGGGCCTCGCCCGGAATACATCGACTGTGACGAAAATCTTCGCCACGGATGGCGCCCATCAATCCACATGCCCCGCTGGGCTTCCCGCCTGACCCTCGAAATCACCGATGTGCGCGTGGAGCGGTTGCAGGACATTGACCGTGGCGACTGCATGGCAGAGGGCTGTCCGTTCCCGAATATGGCCGTGAACGATCCGATTGGCTGGTTCAGCGGTCTGTGGGGTTCCATCTACAGCAACTGGGATGCCAACCCATGGGTCTGGGTAGTGGAATTCAAGGTCCACCACTGCAACGTCGATGCTCTGCTTCGTAAGCGGGAGGCTGCGTAGTCATGGCCGGCGACTGGATCAAGTTTGAAATCAGCACCCACGAGAAGCCGGAAGTGTGGGCCATTGCCGAGCGCCTGGACGTTGATCCCGATGCCGTGGTTGGCAAGCTGCTTCGCGTGTGGGCATGGTTCGACCAGCACACCGAAACAGGTAACGCTCCGACCGTTACCAAAAAGTTACTCGACCGTCATGTTTGCGTTTCCGGTTTCTGTGATGCGGTTATTGATGCTGGCTGGATGAGCGAAGAGGGCGGCACGATATTTCTGCCCAACTTCGACCGCCACAATGGCAAAACCGCCAAAACCCGCGCCACTACTGCGAAGAGGGTTGCTGCACACAAATCTAAGGAACGCCCAAGTAACGCAGAGGGTAACGGGGAAGGTAACGGTGCCAGCGTTACCAGTGCGTTACCTAAAGAAGAGAAGAGAAGAGAAGAGAAGAATAAAGAAAAGAACCCCCCTGTATCCCCCCAAGGGGGGAAAGCGAAACGTGCAGCCCAACTCCCTGAAGATTTCGAGCCCAACGAAACCAACAAGCGCTTGGCTGAAGAGCTGGGCGTCTCACTGATTACCGAATTCCCCCAGTTCTGTGACCACCACCGAGCCAAAGGCTCAACGATGAAGGATTGGCATGCGGCCATGAATACCTGGATACGCAATGCCCACCGGTTTGGTCGTTCTGGCAACAGGCAGGCCCAGCAAGGCCGCAAGGAAACTCCCCAAGAGCGCGGTGAGCGCATGGCAAGAGAGCGAGGGCTGGCGTAATGACACCACAGGATTATTCGCAATTCGTAACCATCTGGACGCAGGCCAGCGAGCTGTACAACAAGGCGCCTTCTGACGGCGCCCTGGACCTGATTTTCAACGCCCTGCAGCGCTTCGACCTGGAGCAGATCAAGCAGGGGCTGACCGCCCACATCAACGACCCGAAGCACGGAGATTTTGCGCCGAAACCGGCGGACATTGTGCGCCACATCGAGGGCGACGGGGACAGCCGGGCACTAGCTGCATGGTCGGCGGTAGATCGCGCAATCCGCTCTGTGGGCCCCTATGAATCCGTGGTGTTCGATGACCCGCGCACCATGGCCACCATCGAGGACATGGGCGGCTGGATGAAGCTGTGCGAGGTCACCGACAAGGATTTGCCGTTCAAGGGTAACGAGTTCGTGAAGCGCTTCATGGGCTACCTGAGCCGCCCGCCTGAGAAATTCCCGGCCAAGCTGCTGGGCATGACCGAGGCGAGCAACAGCGGAGAGCACAGCGAGTTTGTGCCGGAGCCGCGCCTGATTGGCAAGCCGAAACTCTGCCTGGAAGTGATGCGCAAGGGCAGCGAGAAAAAACAGGGTCACATGCGCCTCTCCGATGCGCTGGATCGCGTGGCCAGTCAACTGGAAAGCAAAGGGGACGTGGCATGAAACACAACGCAGCAACCCAGCGCGAAAGAATCCGGCAGTACTTGTACGGATGCCAGTTTGGTGCCACTCGCAATGTCATTGCCCGCGACACCGGCCTGATGGTGCAGACCCTGTGCCGCCGCCTGCGCGAGCTGGAAGACCTGGGCCACATCACTGGCATTCAGCGCGTTATCTGCCCGGAAACCGGCGTGCTGAACAAAAACTACCGGCTCACCGGTAACCAGCGGGCGGCCATGACGCGGAAAGCGGGGAGGGCGGCGTGACCAACACAGATCGAATCCTGACCCTGCTGGAAGACGGACCCATGAGCCGAGGCGAGATAGCCAAATGCCTGGGCCTGCCTGGCAAGAAAACCCAGTGGGTCCTGGTCAACATGCGCGACAAGGGCTTGGTGGAGCTGATAGGCGAGGGCCGCTTTTCCCGCTGGTGCCTGCCGGGTCAGGCGCCGAATAACGTGGCGGATCTGGTGGCGCAGCATGAGCAGAGCGTTATCACGCAGTTTTTGTCGGGGGCGTTATGACCGTATTCACCGACCCGGAAGCGGCAGTGGAAGAGCTGGAGTGGCTGACAAACACCACCGGCAAGGCTCACGTCATTGTTCGCGCCGGTAGCGGAGAGGAATACCGGTGGCGCGTGGTGCCCCAGTCTGAGGCCGGGAAGCGGCAGGCGCTGGTTATCTGTACGCCAAGGTACCGGGGGTGCGCATGAGCAGAGAGAAGGTATACCGGCTGCGTGAGGACAACTTCAAGCGCGCCCTGGATCATGCGGAAGGCTTGCTGGCCGAGCAGTTCAGAAAGGGGCGAGAATCACTGGAGCTTGCCTTGCGCGAGCCTAAGCGGTCCCTGGACCAGAACGCGAAACTTTGGTGTCTGCTGGAGGACGTGGCCTGCCAATGCACGCTGATCATCAACGGCGAGAAATGCACGGCCACCCGGGAAGAATGGAAGACGGTCTTTTCTGCGGCTCTATCCAGAGAGAGTCGTTTAGCGGTTGGGCTTGATGGGGGTGTTGTGATGCTTGGGGTAAGCACCAGCAAGCTAAGGAAATCAGAGTTCTCTGACCTGATCGAGATTATCTATTCCTACGGAGCTGAAAATGGCGTTCGTTGGAGCGAGAGGTCCATACAGGTCTTCAGTGACTATCCGGAGGCGCGTGATGCTCAGCAGAAATAGAGTGATGGAGCTTCTCAGTTACAACCCAGAGACCGGCGTCTTCATCTGGAAAAAGGGGCGTGGAGGGTTTGCGAAATCTGGCTCTGTAGCTGGCTCTCTGGATTCCAAAGGATACAGACAAATAAAAATCGATGGGCGGCTTTATCTGGCGCACAGACTGGCCTGGCTTGTATGTAACGGAGTGATGCCTGATGGGCATTTGGATCATGCTGACAGAAACCCAAAGAACAATGCCATCAGCAATCTACGGCTTTGCTCTCAAAAAGAGAATCAGCAGAACGTAGGTATCAGGTCAGACAACACAAGCGGAGTGACTGGCGTGAGTCTTCACCCGCGTAGCGGCAAATGGATTGCATACATAAACACTAACGGAAGGCGCACCAGGATCGGACAGTTCGAATCTAAGTGTGACGCTGTGCAGGCAAGGATAGCCGCAAAAAAGAGACTTCACATCTTTCACCCGGAGCAAGCCCAATGACCATGGCAATTCTTGTCCTCGTGCTGACGGTGTTCGGCACCCTGCTGGCCCTTGAGGTGCGTGACTGGGTATGCGCCACCCTTGGCGGTCTGGCAATCGTTCTGCAGCTGGCTGCGCTGGGGGTGGTGTGAAGGGCGGCAAAGCACCAACAGCCGAGCAAAAGCGGTGGCACCAGTGGCTGGCTGAGACTGGCTGCTATATCGGCCTTGGACCGGCATGCATCCACCACTGCGTGGGCAGCACCGGGCGCCATAACAAGGTGCACATCGGCCAGTGGTTCGTGATCCCGCTCAGTTATGAGGCCCATCAGGGCCCTGGCGGCATCCATGGCGACCTGTCGCTGTTCAAGGGGCAGGGCCTGGGCGAAACCCGCAAAGAGATTGAGAAAGCCATATTTGGCCGGCTGGTGGCGCACTATCGGCGGCAACATGGCTGGTTGCCGGTGCCTGCGGATGCTTTGGCGGCTATCGAAAATTATCACAGGTAGGTGGCGATTATGGCGAAGGTGACAGGAATCGGAATGGCGGCCGGCGATGCTTCACGAATCACGCTTGAGTCCATGCTGTTAAACAGCGCTGAGACGGAGACGAGCCATTTCAAGAAGGGCTTTCTGATTCTGCTCAACGATGATGATCAGTATCTGGTTGGCTACCGGAATGCAGGCCTGAAGATGTCGGAGGCGCTGGCGCTTGTTGAAACCGTCAAAACCATGATTCTCGCTGACATGGGGTATCTGCCAAGTGAATAAATGCCAGTGTTACCGATGCGCGAACGAAAGACGCCAGCGCAATCCATTGGGCCTGATCTTGGTGGGCGCAAGAATGATTCTTTGCCCGGAATGCGGCAATAAGCGCTGCCCGAAGGCAAGTGATCACCGGCTGGATTGCACCGGCAGCAACGAGCCGAGTCAGCCGGGGAGCATTTGCCGATGAAGAAGAGCAAAGGCGAAGAAGCGCTGGCCTTGGACCTGAGGGCCGAGAAGGTAGCGGGATGGGTTCGAGAGCACCGATTCCACCCGACCCGCCGCTGGCGCTTTGACTTCGCTTGGCCTGAATTGCTGTTCGCGGTGGAAGTGGAGGGCGGCATCTGGACCGGAGGCCGTCATAACCGGGGAAGCGGGTTTCAGGCGGATCTGGAGAAGTACGGCGAAGCGCAGCTGCTGGGCTGGACGGTTTACCGGTGCAGCACGGAAATGGTCACCAACGGCACGGCAATCGACGTTATCAAACGGTTACTGGGAGCGACGAAGGAGAGGGCAGATGTCTGAAGCGCAAGAGGTCACCATCTACGCTGAGGCGCGCTTTGCGCTTGAACAGTGGGGGATATGGTCGAGAACTGCAGGGCCGGCACCCAAGGGGGCAATCAGCTGGATGGGGCCTATCGTAGACCGCCAGATAGGCCAGATAGTGGATGACGATGGCCGCCCGGTGCAGGTATGGGAGGACGCAGCCTGCCAGGGCTTTGACGAGCATGTCATGACCCACATTCGGCAGCACAATCCGCCGGCGTTTATGGCGCTGAAACTGTACTACGCCTTCCCTGATGGCGATGACTACCGGGCACTGAGCAAGACCGTATTGGCAAAGCGCTTGCGGGTGTCCAGGGTCACCGCAATCAAGCGGCTCGAAATCGGCGAGAGCATGGTGGCTGCCATGCTGGCCATGGCCGCATAACTGCCCATTTGTTCACTGTCAAAATAACGCTGGCAATTAGTTGACTGACTAACAGTCCAGTGGTACAAAACAGCTATGGTTGCCAGAGGTGACCGAAACAATTTGATTTCGTTGGCCGACCCTTCCCTCGAACCCATTGGCCAGCATCCCCCAAACCCGCCTTGTGCGGGTTTTTCTTTTTCTGCCCCGATGGGTTGGGAGTCTCCCGACCGCCCGGGGCTTTTTTGTTTCTGGAGCCTGCAATGGACTGGGACAGATTCGCCAACTTCCAGCCGCATGAATTCGTGTGCTCCCACACCGGCAAGAACGGCATGAAGCCGGGCTTTATGGAAAAGCTGCAAGCTCTGCGCACTGAGTACGGCAGGGCCATGACCGTGACAAGCGGTTACAGGCACCCGACTCACCCCATTGAGGCCCGCAAAGCCTCCCCTGGGGCGCATGCCAGTGGCCGGGCTGCTGATATTGCAGTGAGTGGTGGCGAAGCCCTGAAAATCATTGAGCTGGCCCTAAAACACGGCTTTACCGGGATCGGCGTAAATCAGAAGGGTGACGGTCGCTTTATCCACCTGGATGACCTGAAGCATGAAGCCGGCCGGCCCCGCCCTTGGGTGTGGAGCTACTGATGGCCCGCCTGTACCGGTTCATCAGCAGCAACGCCCTTGTGGTCCTGGTCCTGCTGATAGAGGGGGCCGTAGCGTTCGCCTGGGTGACCTACCGGGTGTTCGGAGACAATCCGCCGGACATCAGCGGCGGCACGGCCACGGCTTACGGGGCGTTTCTGGCTATCCCGCCGGCCCTCATTAAGTTTTGGCAGTGGCGCCGGGAGCAGAAATGACTTGGCTCACCCTGCTGAACAAAGGCGGCCCGTATCTGGCGGTACTGGCCATTGTTGGCGGCATCGCCTTTGGCGGCTGGACTGCCCGCGGTTGGCACGAAGACTCCAAAGAGCTTGAGAGGCAAAAGGCTACAGCGGACGCCATTACCGCGGCACTGCAAAGTGATTCCAAGATAGCCGCGGCAGTGGAAGAGAAGCTATCCGGCCTGAAGGCCAATCAAACCGTTATCGACCGTGGGGTGACCCGTGAAGTCATTAAGCCGGTGTATCGCAATGTGTGCCTGCCTGGCGCTGGTGTCGGGCTGCTCAATGCTGCGGCCCTCAACGACGCTTCCCAGCTACCAGCAGAACCTGATGGCGAAATGCCCGCGGCAACTGCCGACTCTGAGTGACGGGGAGGCCGGCACGGTGCTGACCATCATGAAGCAGTGGGCTGGTCAGTATCACGACTGCGCAACCCGCCATAACGGACTGGTCGATGCGATTCGCACGGCTGAGTAAAGGCGCACAGGACACGGCGCATGCGGCCATCCTGGCAACGATCATCATTTTATTTTCATGGCTTGTGCTGGCCTACCTGGCTCGGCAGTGGTGGAGAAGTTTCCGGGATGACACATGAGGCCCACGACATGGACAGTATTCCGCTTCGGGTAAACGACCTGGAGCGCTCGCACACGCTGACAGATCACCGTTTGCGCGTCCTGGAAGAAGAAAAGCTGCCTCACCGTGTTGGCGACCTGGAGAAGTCTGTCCAGTACCTGGTGAGCATGGCCGAGACCTCAGAAGAGACAAACCGGACGGTCATCAAAATGAACGCTTTTGTCCGAGGCGGCGTTTACGTCATCGGCGGGCTGATGGCGGCGTTAACCCTGGTGGTGGCCATCTACGGTGTTGCGCCAAAGTTCGACGCCATGATTATCGACAAGAACCCGCAGGTAACGCGGGGGAATTAACCGGGCGGTGCCCGAAGTGAGCCGGCGGGGCCGGTATGGAGGTCATCGGTGATGGCCAGAAGGACAGGCTACAAACCAGAATACGCTGATCAGGTTGAAAAGCTCTGCAAGCTAGGCCTTACCGACAAGGAGCTGGGCGAGTTTTTCGAGGTGACAGAGCAAACCATCAACAACTGGAAAAAGAAGCATCCCGAATTCTTTGAGTCCATAAAAAAGGGCAAGACTTTGGCGGATGCCAATGTGGTGGAAAGCCTTTACCGCAGAGCCTGCGGCTACAGCCATGAGGCTGTGAAGATTATGCAGTACGAAGGTTCGCCGGTCGTTGAGCCTTACATAGAGCATTACCCGCCGGACACGACAGCCTGCCTGGCTTGGCTTCACAACAGGCAGCGCGATAAGTGGCAGCGCAACCCTGACCCTGCTGGTGGCGACGCGGATCTGCCGCCAACCAAGATTGTTTTCGAGGTTCAGGATGCCAGGACACGCAAAGGTGGTGAAAACGGGGCTTAATGTCCCGCAAAGCCAGTTCCTGAATCTGCCTCACAAGTACAGGGCCTATGTTGCCGGCTTTGGCTCAGGCAAAACCTGGGTGGGCTGCACCGGGATGCTGGCGCATTTCTACGAGCACCCGAAAATCAACCAGGGCTACTTTGCCCCGACCTATCCGCTGATACGGGATATTTTCTACCCGACTATCGGCGAGGTTGCCGAGACAATGGGCCTTCGGGTCAAGGTCAAGAAGGGCGACCACGAAGTAGAGGTTTACAGTGGCAGCCGGTACCGCGGATCTGTGATCTGCCGCTCTATTGATGACCCGGCCAACATTGTTGGCTTCAAGATCGGCCACGCCTTGGTCGATGAGCTGGACCTGCTTGCCGAGAAGAAGGCAGAGCAGGCCTGGCGAAAGATTATGGCTCGCATGCGCTACAAGGTGCATGGGGTAAAGAACGGCATTGATGTAACGACGACGCCGGAAGGCTTCAAGTTCGTCTATCGCCAGTTCGTCAGGTCGTTGCGTGACAGGCCGGAAATGGCCAAGCGCTACGGCATCATCCAGGCGTCCACGTTCGACAATGAAGCGAACCTGCCGGATGACTACATTGACGCCATGCTGGAGGCCTACACCCCGGAGCTGATCCGGGCTTACCTGAACGGCCAGTTTGTAAACCTGCTTTCGGGCACGGTTTACCACCAGTTCGACAAGACGCTGAATCACTGTTCTGACACCGTTCAGAGCGGTGAGCCGCTGTATATCGGCATGGACTTCAATGTGGGAAAGATGGCCGCTGTCACCCACGTAAAGCGAAACAAGATGCCCCGGGCGGTGGATGAGATTCTGAATGGCTATGACACGCCGGACATGATTCAGAAGATCAAAGAGCGGTACTGGGAATACCGGGACGGCGAATACTGGAAGACATGCGAGATTCGCATTTACCCAGACGCCTCTGGCGATTCCAGAAAATCCGTTAACGCCAGCAAAACCGACATTGCAACGCTCAGGGATGCCGGTTTCTCGGTGCATGCGCCCAGCGCCAACCCGCCTGTTAAAGACCGGGTTAACGCCATGAACGCCATGTTCTGTAACGCGAAGGGTGAGCGCCGGTATCTGGTGAACACCGAGAGATGCCCTGGCTATGCCGACACCCTGGAGCAGCAGCCTTGGGCAGAAAGCGGCGAGCCAGACAAGAAAGGCGATCTGGACCACCCGAACGACGCCGGCGGCTACTTCATCCACCACGACTACCCGGTAATCAAGCCGGCCACTGCCACCAAGCTGAGAATGAATTACTAATGGCAAAAGACGTTACCTACACGAGAGGCGATTACAACGCTGCGCTGCCCAGCTGGGAGCTGGTCGCGGACGTTGTTGCCGGTGAGGAAAAAGTCAAAGCCAAGGGTGAGGCGTATCTGCCCAACCCGTCAGCGGTGGAAGAAGATCCTGGCGAGAAGAAAGCCGTCTATGACCGCTACAAGCAGCGGGCCAGCTTCTACAACGTCACCGGGCACACTCTTCAAGGGCTGATCGGTGCGGTATTCCGCAAAGACCCTGAGCTGGAAGTGCAGGCTGGTCTGGATTATGTCTCCACTGATGTTGATGGCGCCGGGGTAAGCATCTTTCAGCAGAGCCAGCGTGTCCTCGAAAACGTCATGGGCAAGGGCCGCGAAGGCCTGCTGGTGGATTATCCCAATGCAGAGGCCCCGGCCTCGCGGGCCGACCAAAACGCCGGCCTGGTCCGCGCCAGCATTGTTCGCTACCAAGCAGAGCAGATCACCAACTGGCGCACCACCAAGGTTGGCGGCGCTCACGTCCTTTCCATGGTCGTGCTGCATGAAACGGTTGAAGAGCCCGGCGAGGATGGGTTCAGTGTTGATGAAATCCAGCAGTATCGGGCGCTGCAGCTTGTTGAGGGTGTCTATCAGGTAACGCTCTGGCGCTCAAATGAAAAGGGCACGGCGTGGGAAATCCATGATCAATACTTCCCTCGCACCGGCACCGGCACAGTCTGGAACCGTATTCCTTTCACGTTCATAGGCGCACAGAACAACGACAGCGGCATTGATAAAGCCCCGCTTCTGGACTTGGCCCGCCAGAACATCAAGCACTACCAGGTGGGGGCGGACTGGTATAACGCGCTGTTCTACGCCGGCCAGCCGCAGCCGTGGATGTCGGGCCTTACCCAGCAATGGGTGGACATGCTGGAAAAAAAGGGCGTTCTGGTTGGCTCCCGCGCTCCCATCATGTTGCCCGAGGGCGGCCAATTCGGCATTGAGACGGTCACCGCTGATTCTGCCATCCAGAAGGAACTGAAAGACATTGAAGAGCGGATGGTCGGTCTTGGCGCCAAGCTGATGCAGATCGGCGGTGTTGTGAAGACCGCCACCGAGGTGGATAGCGATGACGCCGCGCAGCACTCCGCTCTGTCGCTCGCCTCTTCTAATGTGTCCGACGCTTACACCCAGTGCCTTGCCTGGATGGGCGAATTCAACAACGCCCCGGGTGAGCCGTCTTATCAGCTGAATCAGGATCTGGTGGAGCACAAGCTGGACGCCCAGCTGCTGCGTGAGATTGTGGCGGCATGGATGAGCGGCGCTGTTCCTGAGACTGACGTGTGGGCGTGGATGCGCCGCACCGGCCTGATTGATTCAGAAAAGACCAATGACCAAGTGCGCGAGGAAGTAGGCGAAAGCGGAACCGGCCTTGCCCTGGATGACGCTGATGGCGGTACCTGAAGCCCTCATTGATTCCACGGTAAGGCATGCGGTTTATCTTGAGCGCCTGAAGTCCGGCGAGGCCAATCAGATGGTTAGCTTCCTTCAGGAAGTTGACCGGGAAATCCGCAAGAAACTGTTGTTTCGCTCTGAGCTGGCCGCTTACAAGCGGGACAAGCTGAACCGGCTGCTAAAAGAGATCGACAGCCTGCTGACCGGCCTCTATGCCAAGCAAACAGCTGGCCTGCTGGGCAGCCTGAAGGAACTGGCCGAATACGAAGCGGGCTTTGAGGCCCGAAACCTGAGTTCTGTAGTCAGCGCTGCCTCGTTTGCGGTGCCGGCGATCACCACGGTCTGGTCAGCGGCCACCCTGGACCCTATGAGCGTCCGCGGCAGCCAGGGCGGCAAACTGCTCGATCCATTCATTAAAGACTGGGCTCGCAGCGAAATTGAGGCGGTCAAGAATCGCATCAGGCAAGGCGCTTTCGAGGGCCAGACCAATGCCGAGATTGTCCGCTCGATTCGCGGCACCAAAGCCCTGCGCTACAAAGATGGCCTGCTGGACACCACCCGGCGCCATGCTGAGGCCATTGTGCGGACTGCCGTGCAGCATGTGGCCAGCACAGCCAGAAAGCAGACGTGGGACCGCAATGCCGACCTGATAACAGGCTATCGGTGGGTTTCCACGCTGGACAGTCGCACCACAACACAGTGTCGAAGCCTTGATGGGCAGACGTTTGAGGTGGGCGACGGACCAATGCCGCCGCTGCATATCGGCTGCCGCTCTACCACAGTGGCTGAGCTGGATGACGGGCTGGACTTCCTGGACAAGGATGCCACCCGCTCCAGCGTAAACGGTTATGTAGACGCCGACCTGACGTATTACCAGTGGCTGAAACGACAGCCGGCCGCCTTCCAGGATTCAGCAATAGGGCCAACGCGGGGCAAGTTGCTTCGCAATGGCGGCATCAATGCAGAGCGTTTCGCGCAGCTGCAGCTAGATCGAAATTTCCAACCCCTAACCCTTAACGAAATGCGGGCGCTTGAGCCGCAGGCATTCGAGCGGGCGGGGGTTTAACCCAGTGGGTAAACCAAGAGGTCAGTGACCAATGCTTATCAACAAGATCCCCCAAATTAAACGTGAAGGCGCCGGTGGCGAAGGCGGTGACGGTGGCGGCGGCAGCCTGACCCCGGAGCAAATCACCGAAATTCAGGCCGAGAACGCCCGCCTGAAAGAGCACCAGGAAAAACTGCTGGGCGAAACAAAAACCGCCAAGCAGGAGCGACAGGAAGCCGCCAAGCGCATGAAGGAGCTGGAGGATCAGCTGGCATCTATCAATGACGACAAAAGCCGCAAGGCCGGCGACGTGGATGCACTGGAAAAGAGCTGGCAGGAAAAGCTGTCAAAGCGTGAAACCGAATTGAAAGGCGAGGTCGAACAGCATCAGGCCTGGCTCAAGGAGCAAATGGTCACGGGTGTGGCGTCCGGCATTGCTGCCGAGATTGCAGTGCAGGGCAGCGCAAAGGCGCTCCAGCCGCACCTGACCAGCCGCTTGTCCATGGAGGTTCGCGACGGCAAGCCGACCACCGTAGTGCTGGATGCCGAGGGCAAACCCAGCGCGATGACCGTGGACGAACTGAAAGCAGAATTCAGCAACGATCCGGCCTTTGCGCCGCTGATTGTTGCTTCCAAGGCCTCTGGTGGCGGTGCCAGCGGGGGCGGTAATGGCGGCGGTGCCGCAACAAAAGGCAGCTTGGGCGGTGATCGTTCCGAGCGTACAGCCGCAATCAAAAACCGTTTCCCTGAACTGAATAATTGAGGTAACAAATCATGGCACTTTCCGATATGCAGGTGTTTAACCAGTACATCATGCCGGCAACCATCGAGACGCTGGCCCAGATGGTGGAAAAATTTAACGCCGCAAGCCGCAACTCCATCCGCCTGACCACTGAAGGCTTCGATGGTGACTTCCTGCAAGAATCCTTCTTCGCAGCCATCCACAGTGCTCAGCGTCGGGTTGACCGCTACGCTGCCAATGGCTCCGCGTCCGCCACTGACCTGACCCAGCTGAAGCACAGCTCCGTGAAGGTTGCCGGTGGTTTCGGCCCGATCCTGTTTGAGCCGGGCCAGCTGACCTGGTTGCGCAAGCCGACCGCAGAGGGCATTGAGGTGGCTAGCCGTAACTTTGCGGAAGCGCTCATGTCCGACCAGCTGAACACGGCCATTGCGGCACTGGTTGCTGCCATCGAGAACAACAGCGATGCCACCAACGATGTGTCCGGCTCTGCTGGCCTGGATTACGGCGCATTGAACTCAGCACATGCGAAGTTTGGCGACCACAGCGGCAACATCATCACCAACGTGATGACCGGCGCCGTGTATCACAAGCTGATTGGCCAGAACCTGACCAACACCCCGCAGTTGTTCCAAGCTCAGAACGTCCAGGTTGTGGATATTCTGGGTAAGGCGGTGATTGTCACCGATGCACCGGCATTGTCCGAAGCGGGCACCCCGGACCTTCAGAAGGTGCTGGGCCTGGTTGAGTCAGCGGCCATCGTGCATGACGGGGGCGATGTGATCAGCAACATCGAAACCAGCAACGGCAAAGACCGCATCGAAACCACCATGCAGGTGGATTACACCTTCGGCCTTGGCCTGAAAGGTTACACCTGGGATGAAGCGAACGGCGGCAAGTCACCCACCGACGCAGAGCTGGCGACTGGCACCAACTGGGACCAAGTGGCCACTTCTGTGAAACACACTGCAGGCGTTATCGCTGTTGGCGACGCTGCTCAGTAAGGAGTAATGACCCATGGCGAATAAAGCGCCTGTTTGGTATCTGCCCGGCCCCTTCACTCGCTATAACGAGGATGTGAAGGCGCTGGCCCAGAAGTCCGGCGTCCGTATTGTGGATGCCCGTTTTGTGCCCGAGAATGGTCGCAAAGACGCAGCCCCCGAAAAGGATCTGCCGAAGGTGACCGAAAAGAAAGCGCCGGCAAAGAAGCCAGCCGAAAAGAAAGCGCCGGCAGATAAGGCTGGCGAGTGAACAAGGGGGCATTTGCCCCCTTTTCAGTTACCCAATTTGAGGCATTCTGGTAAGCCGGAATGCAGGAGCAGGCATGGCCCTTATCATCGAGGACGGCACAGGCAAGGCTGACGCTGAAAGCTACGCCACGGCAGCTGATTTTGCTGATTACGGCACCCTCTATGGTGTGACCGTGCCTGACACTGAGGCAGAGCAGGAAGCCCTTCTGCGCCAGGCTGCCGTCCAGATGAACGTGATGAAATGGAAGGGTCACCGGGCCAATGCTGGCCAGGCGCTGGCGTGGCCTCGCTCCAACGTGTGGACAGATGGCCAACTGCAGTCAAACGACTACATCCCCTCGCGTATTGAGTATGGCCAGATGGCCTTGGCTGCTGAGATATTCAACGACCAGACAAACCCGCCAGACCAGCGCCAAGGGCCGGTCACAAAAGAGAAGGTAGACGTTCTGGAAGTGGAGTATGGCCAAATCGAGAATACCGGCAAGCTGATGTGGGCGGCCCCTGAGCGGCCCAGCCGTGCGCAGTTTGCTGATTTCTTGGTAACCCGTGGGCTGTTGGCTGTCCGGGCATGAGTGCCTTTTACGACAGACAGGCGGCCACAGCGCAGCGGCTTCTGGCGCAGTTCGGCCAGCCGGTGACTATTACCCGCGTAACGGGCGGCACAGAAGATCCGCTCACTGGTGATGTGACCGGCCAGACCCCGGAAAGCTTCACCCCGAACGGCGTGCTGCTGAACTACTCAATCAAAGAGGCCGGTGATTCCCGTGCCGCCGGTAACGAGATCCGCACCAGCGACCGCAAGTTGCTGCTGGCTCCGTTTGACGTTGACCCGGTAGTGACGGATTCGGTCACCGTGGACGGTATTGATTGGACGATTATTCGCATCAAGACCCTGCGCCCTGCTGGGCAAACCCTTCTCCATGAGATTCAGGTGAGAAAATGAGCTTTGCATCGGATGTTCGGTCATTCTCGAAGAAGGCCGGGCGCTCGATGGAGCAAACAGCACGAGGCGTTGAGCTGAGGCTGTTTCGGGCGGTCATCATGGACACCCCGGTTCTGGATGGCCGCCTGCGCGGTGACTGGCAAACCACAACAGGCTCCCCCGCATCGGCAGAGAATGGCCGCACCGACAAGGATGGCAGTGCCACCACCGCCGAAATGGAAGCCATTGTGCGGGCCATTCAGGGCGGCAGTGTCACCATGCTCAGCAATAACATGCCCTACGCCTATCGCGTTGAGTTTGATGGCTGGTCCCACACCAAGGCCCCGGAGGGCATGCTGCGCCGCAACGTGGCCCGGTTTAAGCGCCTGTTTGAAGAAGAAGCCCGGAAGAACCGCGTATGAGATTCCTCGATATTCGCAACGCTCTGGTTCAGTCGTGGATCAGCGGCGATTTTGGGCTGCCCTGGGCAAAGCCCGGCAAAGACTTTGACCCTGAGACGGGCACGCCTTGGGCGCGGGTTCATGTGCTGCCGGCACAGCCGGGCGTAGCTACGCTGGGCGATACCGGCCAAGACCGTCACGATGGCGTCTTCCAGATTGACCTGAATTGGCCACTGAACACCGGCGACAGCCCGCTATTGGCAAAGGCCGATCAAGTGGCCGCCCGGTTCAAGGCTGGCGCCCGTTTCGAGGCTCCACCACAAACAGAAACGCTGGACCTGGATTTCATCGACCAGGAGTACGGCGTTTACGTCCCGCTCTGCGTTCTGATTCGCTCTTGCGGCATCAGCCCGATGCGCCGGGTGGATAACTGGAGCCGCGTTTCGATAACGATTTATTACAGCGCCTGGATCAACCGGGCGTTTGCCTAAACCCCACGGCCCGCCACTGAGCGGGCTTTTTTATGGAGCCGACACCGTGAGCTACACCATTGATAAGTCGCTGAAATGCCTTCAGGAGAAGGTCCAGAGGGCTATCCAGGAATTTCATGAAGAGTCTGGCCATATGCTGTCTCTTATACACATCTCCGAGCCCACGAGACCGTACTAGATCTCGT
>OJBR01000464.1_pt1 | contig 17967 bp, 14 predicted proteins | sample 1591161 | NCBI WGS metagenome assembly OJBR01 (sample SAMN05416803, study PRJEB24817) | seawater metagenome | isolation source: Sea water | place: Canada:Atlantic | collected 2013-07
ACGAGATCTAGTACGGTCTCGTGGGCTCGGAGATGTGTATAAGAGACAGGTTTGGGAGACTCTGGCGCCGGTTTTGCACCTATTGTCCCTATATTCTCTCTACCAGAAAATCACGGTATCCGCTTTATTTTCCCTCATGCACCTGAGCAAGCGGTAACGATTAACCAAGGTTATGTTATGCGGTCTTGGTATGATATCAAAAGTCTAGATTTACATAATCGTGCTGACATGGACGGTGTTTTAGCTTCTGAAGCAAAAGTACAGGCGTTAATACAAGAGCAGATTGATTCGGGTATTCCAGCTAAAAATATCGTATTAGCTGGCTTTAGCCAAGGCGGTGTATTGAGTTTATTTACCGGTTTACGTTTTGGGCAAAGCTTAGCGGGTATCTTGGCATTATCTTGTTATTTACCAACATCAGACACATTACCTGCGCATTGTCATAATGCTAATGTCGCAACACCTATTTTACAAAATCATGGTGAGCGAGATGATGTTGTGCCGATGAGTGCAGGTAAAATGGCAAATAGCTTATTAGCTGACGCTAACTATGACGTGACTTGGAAAAGTTATCCGATGGATCATTCGGTATTACCCGATCAGCTAAGAGATATTTCAGCTTGGTTACAAGCAAGGTTGTTAGGGTAATCATTAACCCTCATTTAGCGCTATAAATGGGGGATTGTGGCTAAGCAATCACTTTCTTATACGGATTGGTATCAGCAACTGGCACAAAATTGAGGGTGGTGAATGGACAGGATAAAAAAAAGAAGCGGACTTGATAATACGATAAAAACAGCCATAAAGATAAGGCCTGATAAAGGTTGGTTTAACAGTCAATACTTTACTGTTGCTAACGTGCTGAAAATCATAGTTTCCTTAACGCTATGTTTTTTTATCTATACAAAATCTACCCAGTCTCAACAAGAGAATGATGATAGTTTACTCTACCTCGCCAGCCCTAAAGTAGATGATATTTACTTTTTAGATTTCAGAATCCTCAGTGATAACCTCAGACCAAATGAAAAATATAGAATAGCCAAAGTAGTCGATATTACCGGTGATGTGGTAACGCTACTTTATGGCAGTATTTTTTATCTGCGCCAACAATCACTAAAAGACAGCATTCGCTATGGGCAACTAAGGTATAAAGGTTATTTTGAGACTAAACGTTATGATTTAACGTTAACGCAGCTAAAGACAATGCATGATAATAGTGCTATTTACATGATTAAACGACCAGATAAAAATATGTTGTTTGGCAATTATGTTAATGACCCTAAAACAGAGTTAAGTACTAGTTTGTATATTCCAGGTAAGCGTGAAAACCTTGCCGGTCTTAGTTTGCTTAAATCAGACTACCTAGAGAATAATAAACAACAAGCCTTTGAGCGTTTTAGCGCCTCAGCACAGCTAGGTTTTGCATCAGGACAAGTAAACTTAGGGCAAATGTACTTGAACGGTGAATATATTGATAAGGATCTCAATCAAGCCTTGTATTGGTTCAAACAAGCTGCACTTCAAAGTGATAAATCAGGCGTGCTTAAATATGTCATTGTCTGTCGACAGGTCAGCTATTGCCAAGAAGCAGGTTTTTACCAAGAGTTATTAAATGCTGGTGTAAATATCAAAGTACGAGAAATTGACTTTACCTTATCGCCCAATTAAGCAGGTTAAACTTGTGCAATCTAGCTAGACTAATCTCCTTTAGTCTAGCTAATCTTATCAATAAGCTACTTCAAGTCATTGTAATATATCCTTTTATTTACTTAGTTTAAGGTTTTATTAGTGCTTTTCAGCAGTATTAATATATTTGACTGAGTTCTTTTCCTGTTTACTCTATTTATGTTACTCCCAGTAAAAATATTCCAGCAAACGAATTAAAAGACTGATTAAATTTTTTAAAGCGATTGTTAATTCAATAATGCGAATTTAACATAATACATCTATGCTTTATTTTATTATTATGTGTAGGTAGTTATTCAATAAAACTGCATAACAATATATAATACCAGTTAAGACGGAATAGCTGTCATAAATACAATAACTTATCGTAATGGCAGATTATTTCTTCATAATATAATTTATATTTGAATCAGAAAAACTGTCAAATAGTGAAAAATTAACTATAAGAAGTGGCTATAAGCCATATATATAAAATTTCGGAATAGACCACATGAAAGTAAAAAAATCGCAGGTATTTAAAAAGTCTACACTCTGCTTAGCACTGAGTTCTGCATTGGCTTTACCAGTAAATAGTTATGCAGAAGAAGCAGTTAAAGAATCCGCAGCGGATGGTATAGAGCGTATCCAAGTGACTGCTTCTCGCCGATCATCGACAGTGCAAGAGGCACCCTTAAATATCACTGCACTTGATGGTGATGTGATGAAAGATCAAAATATAACTCAGTTGTCTGATGTTGCTCGTTGGGTACCAGGTTTAAGTGTTGCTGATCAAGGTGGTCGTACAGGCTCTCCAATTATTGTTCGTGGTTTAAATACCAACTCTTCCGGTCCTGATTCTGATGCAGGCACAGTTGCCACTTACATTGGCGAAATTCCCCTTGTTGTTGATATGAAGCTTATCGATGTTGAACGTGTTGAGGTTTTAATTGGCCCACAAGGTACTTTATACGGTGCGGGTACGCTTGGTGGCGCTATCCGTTATTTACCAAATAAACCGATACTAGACGAAACCTCAGGCTCACTTTATGGCGATGTTTTTACCTTATCTGAAAGTGATGATACCGGTGGTGAAGCTGGCTTTGTGTTTAATACCCCAATTATTGATGATGAGTTAGCAGTACGTTTTGCTGTTAATTATTTAGATGAACCTGGCTATATTGATTATAACTATGTTGTTCGAGAAGCTGGCGTTTCATTACCCGACCCTGATTGGTCAGATAGCGATGCTGTTGATAGTAACTTGAGACAAGTAGCAGACGCTAATTTTGAAAAAACAACAACGGCAAAAGCGATGATTCGCTGGCAACCTAATGATACTTTTGATGCAACCTTGTCTTATTTCTATCAAAAACAAGAGATTGGTGGTCGTTCTATCGTTCATAACAATAGTTTGAGTGAAACGAATCCTTTATCTGCTGTGATGGGAGAATATGAGTCGGGTTATCGATATCAAGAGCCAAGAGAAAAAGAAGATACCTTACTTAGTTTAGAAATGACCGTTGATTTAGGTTTTGCTGAACTAACATCTGCAACGGGTTATTCAGAGTTCGAAGCCCTTGGCCAACGTGACCAAACCGATTTGCTAATTCGTTTAGATTATAGCTATGAAGAATTCCCAGGTTTCTCGGCCTTTACGCGAGAAGTCGATGAAGCTGAAAACTTCACTCAAGAAATCCGCTTAGTCTCTACAGGAGACTCAGCATTTTCTTGGATCGTTGGTGCTTATTATAATAAATTTGAAAGTTTTAACGATAGCCGAGAGTTCGTTCCTGGTTTTGATCAATATGCTGTTGATAACTTCGAAGCAGAGCAATTACGTCCTGACTCACTAGAGTATGTTTCGGTGGATACAGAAGAAATTACTGAGTCGGCACTTTTTGGTGAAATTACTTATAGCGTAACAGATAAGTTAACTCTGATGTTGGGAGCACGTTTCTATCAATATGATGTCGTTGCTCAATCTGATGCGGATTTACCGTTATTAAACACTATTTATGACGCGAGCTATGATCCTACATTCATTGATATAGAGCTAATGGAGTCGTTAGCTGATAATGATGGCAGCCTATTTAAGGTTAATGCCAGTTATCAATTCAGTGATGATGTCATGGGTTACGCCACCATAAGTGAAGGCTATCGAATTGGTAGATCTAATGGAATCGCTGCTTGTGAGGAAGATATTGGACAACAGCAAACTGTTTGTGCTCAACCTGATGAGTTAATGTATGAGCCAGATACCACGACAAATTATGAGTTAGGTTTTAAAAGTACATGGTTTAGTAACCAATTACATTTTAATGCTGCGCTCTTTATGGTCGAGTGGGACAATGCTCAAATTGAAGGGGCTACGGTAGTTGGTCAACAACCTTATACCTCTAATGCCGGTGAAGCTGAATCGTCAGGTGTTGAAATATCAAGCAGAGCGATGTTGACTGATAGTCTTATTGCTTATGCGACTTATGCTTATACTAAGGCAGAATTAACTAGCGATGATGTTCCTGATATTGGTCTTTCAGGAGATCGTTTACCTGGTTCACCAGAGCAACAATTTTCATTAGGTGCAACTTATTCGACGGAAGTTTTTGGTAGTACAGGATTAGATATTAACTACGGTTTAACCTATCAAAGTGATGTTTATTCTAAAGTTGGACTACGAAATAATGGCGAAGCATTACCTGGTTATGCGTTAAGTAATATGTCGGCACGATTCTCTGAAGATGCTTGGTCGGTGACCTTATACGTAGATAACATGTTTGATAAGTATGCCTACAGCTCGGTACGCCGCGATGTGGGTGACATAACTACTGCAAACGACCCCGCAATTCAACGTAATTATGGCCACTACTTAATTACGCCACGTAAAGTTGGCGTGCGTTTTGATTACTTATTTGACCTATAATATCCATTAACTTAATGGGAGTTATGGGGTTTAATACACATAGACTTTCAATAAGAGATGTTTTATTTAGCAAAAACTAGCGATTGAAAGTATGAAAATAAAAGCACAGTATTATTAAGCTTAGCTAATTAATACTGTGCTTTTTTATACTTTACTTAGTGATTTATCAATCGATATACTTACATAAGCCTTTCCATGATTATCAATAACCAATTTAAGTATCCGATGCATGTCTAGCTCAATAAAAGTATTACACCAGCAAGCACAAAAAGCCTTGAATCAAGGTTTGTATCAACAAGCGCACCAGCATTTAATTTCAATTTTGCAGCAAGATAAGTATTTTGCTGACGCTTATTTTTTATTAGCGATGATCGCTAGCGCGCACCATAACTTATCAAAAGCAATTGAATTAATTAAACAAGCCAATAGTCTTACTCCTAACAACCCCGAGTATTTATCTCAACTTGCTAAACACTATGCGCTCGAAAATAATCATATTGAAGCGCGATACTTTGCCGAACTTACCGCTAAGTTGATCGCTAAATCAGCAGCTCAATCATCATTAACTCTAGACACACTTGGCGTAGCTTATAGCCAAATGGGATTGCATGAAAAAGCCGTTAATTTTTTTAAACAATCAGTGGCTATTAATGATAAAAATCCGAATTATTTTTTCAATTTAGGGGCTTCATTAAAATTCATTGGCAACTTTGATGATGCTAGAAAAGCCTATGAAAAAACCATTTCAATGGCGCCAAATTATTACAAAGCACATTCGGCATTAACAGGTTTAGGTGGGATATCAAAAAACACCAATCATATCCCACTACTTGAGGAGTTATTTAAGCAGACGAAACATGCGGACGATAGGCTGCATATAGGCCATGCTCTAGCACGTGAATATGAAGCTTTAGAAGATTTTGACAAAGCATTTCACTACTTGGAAACGGCTAAAAAGTTCAAGCTAGAACAGTTGAAATACAGCATTGATGAAGATAAATCGCTGTTTACAAGTCTTGCAAGTCACTTTAAAGGCAGTAAGCCGTTGCTATCTCAGGGGTTTGAAAGCCAAGAAGCAATATTTGTTGTGGGTATGCCAAGATCAGGCACCACCTTGGTTGAACGAATCATTTCACAACATACCGACGTGACGAGCGCAGGGGAACTACAGCACTTTGGTTTACTCGTTAAAAAAATGGCTAAAACCCCAAGTAATCGTGTGATTGATGCAGAAACAGTAACAGCAACAAAAGATATAAACTTTAAAGCATTAGGCAAAGCGTATATTGAAAGTACGCGAGCGGTTACAGGTAAAACTGCAAGATTTGTCGATAAGATGCCATTAAATGTACTGTATGTTGGTTTTATCTTACAAGCATTACCTAAGGCAAAAATTATCTGTTTAGATAGAAATCCTCTCGATACTATTGTGAGTAACTTCAGGCAACTTTTTTCCGTCAATCAATCGTATTACAGTTATGCGTATGATCTGCAAACTACGACAGAATTCTATTTGTTATTTAAACAACTTGCGGAATTGTGGTTAGCACTTTTTCCAGATAACTTTTATCTAATTAACTATGAAAAACTGGTTAATGATCCTATCAATGAAGCTAAGCAGCTTATTGAGTTTTGTGATCTTTCTTGGCAAGAACAATGCGTTGATATTCATCGAAATACAGCACCCGTTGCTACTGCTAGCGCGCTACAAGTACGTAGCCCAATTAATAATCGCTCGGTAGGTAACTGGAAAAATTACGATGCTTATCTTGATGAAGTAAAAAAAATATTAGCCGCTAACCTTGATAGTTAATCATTTCAATCAAAGGATTATTATACAATTAGAGAGCTAGACGTTTAGCTCTCGCTTGATGAAGTGTTGCCATTCAAATGCATATTGAATAGCAACAACTTTAACTTACTCTTCTCGGTATGATTCAGCGACTAGATGATGACGATTTAACAGCTTATAAAACTCAGTACGGTTACGTTGAGCAATTCGAGCTGCCTGTGAGACATTTCCAGCGGTAATTTTTAATAACTTTGATAAGTAATCTCGCTCAAAATGATCGCGTGCTTGCTGAAAAGACGGGAACTGAGTTGAATCATCACGCAGTGCATTTTTTACTAAATTTGCACTAATAATACTTTCACTAGATAGCGCAATACTTTGTTCTATAACATTTTGCAGCTGTCTGATATTACCCGGCCAAGGGGCACTAATAAGTAATTCCATGGCTTCTTGATTGATGCTTTTGATCGGGACGTTGGAGCGAGCAACGGCTTGATTTAAGAAGTACTGTACCAATAAGGGAATATCTTCTCGTCGTTGTGCCAACGTGGGTAACTCCAACTCAACCACATTGAGTCGGTAGTACAAATCTTCTCTAAAGGTATTAGCTTTAATGGCATTTGTTAAATTAACATGGGTTGCTGAAATGATGCGAACATCGACCTTAACCGCTTGGGTACTACCTACCGGCCTGACTTCTCGTTCTTGCAAAACCCGTAGAAGTTTTACCTGAAAGCTAAGTGGCATGTCACCAATTTCATCTAAGAATAAAGTACCGCCATTTGTCGCTTGAAATAAGCCTTGATGATTTCGCTCTGCGCCAGTAAATGCCCCTTTGATATGACCAAATAATTCAGACTCAAGGAGTTGTTCAGGTATCGCAGCGCAATTGATTGCGGTAAATACCTTATTTTTTCGATTACTTGCTTGGTGAATAGCTTTTGCTAGTAGCTCTTTACCGGTACCGCTTTGGCTATGAATAAGGATGCTAAAGTCACTGTTAGCCACCTGTTTAGCTTGTTGTAATAGTGAAGTCATCACTGTACTGCGACTAATTATATTATTTCGCCAGAGTTCAGTTTCGCCGGTTTTCTCACTTTGTGAAGGCTGTAAACGTATGGCTTGCTCAACAGTATCAAGTAGCTCTTGGCTTTCGAAAGGTTTAGTTAAAAAGCTAAAAACCCCTTGCTTAGTTGCGTTAATCGCATCAGGAATAGTGCCATGGGCAGTCATAATGACGACAGGAATATTAGGGTGTTGTAGTCTGATTTGTTCAAATAAAGCCATACCATCCATGCCTTCCATGCGTAAATCGCTAATAACTACCTGAGGAATAAAGTTCTGTAATCTCCCCAAAGCAATTTTTGCATTGGCGGCAGATTCAACTTCATATCCTGCAGCAGATAATCGAATACCAAGTAATCGTAATAAACTTGGATCATCATCCACTATCAGTATTTTGGCTGAGTTACTGGTAACTGTTTGGTTGCTTAGGCTCATAAAATTCTCTCTCTCTCTTAGCCACGCTCATTAATATTTTTGTCAATTTTTTTTAGTAGTATCAATTGCTTGTTTACATGTTCTAATTGTTGGTTCAATTGCTCAATTGTGACGCTATTCTTATCGTTTTGTTCGTTATATTCTTTATCTGAGCGCGTCTGTTTTTCAAGTAAACGAAGCTGGATATTTAATTGATCTCTTAATAACATGATAAAAGCTAAGTTACCTTGGCTCATGTTGTTGCTGGCTAATAAATGATCATTAAGCAGACTTTTTGCTTTATACGGCTGATAAAGTCCGGGATTTGGCAAACTATAGAGTAAAATAAGTTTGCCTTGGATAAGTGTTTTATCATTGAGTGGTTTAGTCACTAAGGACAGCAGTTTTTTCTCTTCTAACAAAAGTTGCTTATTATTTAGCGTTTTTAATGTTAAATAATACTGACTATATTCGATCGAATTATTAGTCTCAGCATCAGTATTTTCATTATGAGTAATAGCCGTTGGCTCAGTTACTTGGCAAGCAGTTGATAAGCTCGTTAACAGCAGAATAAATACGATTGAAAGGCACTGTTTAATCGGTCTACTTGTTGAATGCGTTACGCTTAAGTTAAGTCTTCTCATGATTCATTATCTGTTTGCGTATTAGGTAAAGTGATGGTGATGCAGGCGCCACTTCCATTGGCTGCGCTAATTTTCCTTGCTGGGATAACTTCGATATTACCATTAAGGCGAAGTAATAGCTCTTTGACTATAGTGAGCCCTAAACCACTACCTTTTATCTGGCTATTTATCGGTGCTTTACCTTGATAAAAAGCATCAAATACTTTGTCGCTAAGTGACGGATCTATTCCTGGCCCTTGGTCAATTATATTAATAGTTATGCACTCCTTGCTGCTGCTATACGTTATGATGATATCTCCATCTACCGGGGAATATTTTATCGCGTTAGAGAGAATATTATCTAAAATGACACTGAGTTGTTTACTGTTACTGTAAATAAAATACGGGCTGTTATTACACTTCATGGTCAAATTTTTCGACTTAATATCGAGTTTTCGAACATTACATGCATCGCTTATTAACTCAGACAAACTAATCTTTTCTAATCCATGGAGGCTGGTTGAATCAAGTACAATATTGAAATCGAGTAAGTCTTCAATCAAGCGCTGTAATCGATTCACACTGACGCGAATGATATCGCAAATCTCTTGTTGATCTTCATTGAGTGGGCCAACACTATTATCATAAATGAGCTCAGTACCTTCTCTAATGGCAGCAAGTGGAGTTTTTAACTCATGGGATATATGACGGATAAAACTCGATTTTTGTAACTCAAGTGCATGGAGGCGTTGACGCATATTTTCTAGTGCATCTGCTATTTCCCTGACTTCGGCAGGCCCATGTAAGTTAATTTCTTGTTCAAAATTCCCTTGCTCAAGTAATTGAATTTTGTCTGTGAGTCGCTTTAATGGTTTGGTGATTAAAATGATAAATACACCAGCAATTAGCAACGTAATAGGAATAATATATAATCGTTCAAGTATATTATCGCTAATTTCTTCTGTGGTCTGTTGTATATCTAAAACCTGTTGATTAACGGCAAAAGCACTACGTTTTTCAAGCTGCTCATTGATAAGTTGTAGTGGTTTAAACTCTTGTTGGATTTGTTCTAATGAAAAAGCATCAATACTCTCGTTTAGCATCAATTCTTTTATTCTATCACTTTCATCTTGTAAAGACGTTAACTGCTTTTTAAGTACTTTATCTTGCTGTTTAGCCGAAGTTTCTTGAATAATATCTATTAACGCTTTGTGGTGACTACTAAATACGGCAAGTAATTCGTCGTCTTTAAGCACGACAAATTGACTTGCAGATCGCTCTAGTTTGGCGATCGTGTCATCAAGCTTACTGTTAAGCTGTGTTAGTTGCGCCACATTATAAATAGCGTTCGTACTTTTTTTAGCTAATTCACTGGCTTTATTTGCGCCAAAAATTAAAGCCATTACTAATGGTATTGCGACGAAGGCAAAACCAATTAACGTTAATTTCTTAATCGAAATTTTATTAAGGAATGGCTGGCTAAAATCAAAAAAAGAAAGTGTTAACTGCCTTGGTAATCGCTTATCTTTTTTTAAGTCGCTATGAGAAGTCATAAAATATAGCCTGAGCTCTTTACTATGGTTACACCTGAATGCCCTTTGTATGACAAAAATTACATAAAAACAAGACTGTCTTTATTTTGCGACAAGCATAAGTGATAAATGACATTTTTTAAGTCTTTGTAAAATAATGTTTTATTTTGTTTTGTATAAGTTTTTTACCCTACAATAACTCGTAATTTTTTATTGTGTTGTTATCTGGTGACACTTTTCCAATATTTTAGTTAATGGATTCTTGTATAAACTCAATTTAATCAATGCTTTACTGTTGTTGGCATAGTCTATGCTATTCCATAATCGATAATGAATTTAACTAGCGTTAACAAAACGCTTTAATATTAAAAAAAGGATTCACCATGGATAGTATCAGTTTAACGCAAGTTACCGCATTTGTAGTCGCCGTAAGTATGGCTTCTTTTTTAGTGAATGCTGATGATGATTTAGCGTATACCAATGAAGATAATATCGTTGTAAATGCTGAAAATTCAGCTAACGCAGATGCGATTAAAAAAGCTATTGAAGAGGTAAAAGAGCCAAACGATAAATTTACTTTCACTTCGTTAGACATGGACAAAAATGGCATGTTAAGTCGACAAGAAGTTGTTGATGGAAAAAATGAATGGTTAGTAGAATCTTTTACAAAAATTGATAGCAATACCGATGAATCACTGACTGAACAAGAGTTAGTTGATTTTGTGGCCAAAAAAGCCGCAACGATGACAGCGGCAACTAAATAGCGAGTAATTAACGAGTAAGCACTTGCTCGGTACAGTTTTAGGGGAGCTCCCAACCCCATATCAAATCATTTAGTCTACTTTCTTAAGGACTGAGAAGGTCTCTTCATCGACTTGTTATAATTCCACTCCCCTTGGGTCGGCTACTTAGGTAGTCGGCCTTTTTTGTGTGCTGTATATACCCGATCCATCTGAAGATGCTCGTTTCAGGAAGTCTGAGCGATTCATAATCAAGGCGCGTTTTTTTATTAAGGGTCATTCCCTTAAAAAGAAATGTAACGTAGAGTATGATTTGCTCAGACTTCCCCGAGGGCTGGTTTAGAAACGCTTTATGCTGCGTTATTGATTTCGACAATAGAATAACTATTCTCTTCAACCAATGCCTTGCCTAAAGGCGTTTCTAATTCCAGCTGAATCCTGCACCTTCAAGTGGAACGGGTATATAGTAAATGAGATTAACCGCTTAGATACTGCGGTAGACGGTAATTACTGATATATCCCCTCCAGTTGATGCTTGATATAGTAATGGTAATTACTATAAAAAGAGAATATTCAATGAAACCCCTGTTTATCAAAGCATTTTTAGTTTCTAGTATTTTAATGGGTTGTTCGACAGCAACACAAGTTAGCGATGTGCAATCTTCAGCTAACACGGTCAATAAAGCGACTGCAAATGTGCAGACGGTAAAAGAGTCAGAAGCACTTCTTTTAGCTAAATGGACAGGACCTTTTCAAGGCGTTCCTGCTTTTGATAAAGTGACATTAGCCGGTCTAGTGCCAGCCATGGAAAAAGCGATGGCGACTAATTTAGCTGAAATCGATTTAATTGCGAATAATACCCAAGCACCCACGTTTGAAAATACGATTGTTGCCATGGAAAAAGCAGGTGGGGATTTAGATCGGATTTTCACCTATTACGGCATTTGGCGTTCGAACAAATCAAGTAGTGAATTTAGAGAGATTGGTACTGAGCTAGCACCAAAATTATCTACATTTTCTTCGACTATTAAGCAAAATAAAAAATTATTTAACCGTATTTCAGCCGTTTATAATTCAGATGAAGTTAAATCACTGAGCCCAGAAAAACAGCGTTTAGTGTTATTAACCTATAATAGTTTTTCGCGAGATGGGGCAACGTTAAATGACAGCGATAAAAAACGTTATGCCGAAATTAACCAGCGTTTGGCGCAGTTACAAACAAAATTTGGTAATAATGTTTTAGCTGATGAAGAAAGTTATGTTGTTTATTTAACTAAAGCACAGTTGGGTGGTTTACCTGAATCAATTATAAATGTTGCCGCCGCCGCTGCGACTGAACGAGATCATGAAGGTGAATATGCCATTACTAATACTCGTTCTTCTATGGACCCTTTTTTAACTTACTCAACAGAACGAGCGTTAAGAAAACAGGTTTGGCAAAATTATTACAGCCGTGGTGATAACGGTGATCAGTTTGACAACAATGCCATTATTGCTGAAATTTTACAGTTACGTCATGAACGTGTTGGCTTGTTAGGTTATAAAAACTATGCATCATGGCGCTTAGAAGATCGTATGGCTAAATCACCAGAGAATGCTATCGCTTTGATGGAATCTGTTTGGCCAGCTGCTATTGCGCGTGTTGATGAAGAAGTTACTGACATGTTAGCTATCGGCAAAAAACAAGATGGTATCGAAGAAGTACAAGCTTGGGATTACCGTTTTTATGCTGAAAAAGTTCGTAAAGATAAATATGACTTAGACTCAGATGAAGTTAAGCAGTATTTACAGCTAAATAATTTACGTGAAGCTATGTTTTATGTGGCAGGGCGCTTATTTAACTTTGATTTTACCGAAGTGACTGATGGTTCAGTACCCGTATTTCATGAAGATGTGCGTGTTTGGGAAGTAAAAGATAAAACTTCAGGTGAGCATATTGGTTTATGGTATTTAGACCCGTTTGCACGTAAAGGAAAACGTTCAGGCGCATGGGCAACTACCTATCGCTCTCATACTACCTTTGATGGTAAGAAAAATGTATTGTCTTCGAACAACTCTAACTTTTCTAAAGGTATTGCCGGACAACCTACGTTGATTTCTTGGTCAGATGCAGAAACTTACTTCCATGAGTTTGGTCATGCTTTACATTTCTTAGCATCAAAAGTTGAGTATCCAACACTTAACTCTGGCGTACGTGATTACACTGAATTTCAATCACAATTGTTAGAACGTTGGTTATCAACAGATGAAGTGATTGATAACTACCTTGTACATTACAAAACGGGTAAAGCAATGCCGAAAGCGCTTATTGCTAAAATTAAACAAGCAGCAACCTTTAATCAAGGCTTTAGCACTACAGAGTATTTAGCATCTGCATTAGTTGATATGAAATTTCATACCGTTGATCCTACAGGTATTGACCCTGATAAATTTGAGCGTGAAACATTAGCTGAATTAAATATGCCTAAGCAAATTGTTATGCGTCATCGTAGTCCGCAATTTGGTCATATCTTCAGTAGTGAAGGATATGCATCAAGTTATTATGGCTATATGTGGGCTGAAGTATTAACGTCTGATGCAGCAGAAGCTTTCGCTGAAGCACCTGGTGGTTTTTACGACAAAGATGTAGCGGATAAATTGGTAGAGCATTTATTTAGTGTTCGTAACGCGGTTGATCCAAGTGAAGCTTATCGAGCTTTCAGAGGCAGAGATGCAAAAGTTGAAGCATTAATGCGTGATCGCGGCTTTCCGGTAAAAGCTGAAGATTAACTACTGACTATAAATAGTAGTCATAGCTATCGTATTAAATATTACAATTATTAAAAACTCGCTTCGGCGAGTTTTTTTATGCCCATTATTTATTGTTAAATAAGAGTTTTCGTTAAAAATTTCACTTTTAGTGACTTTAACTTGAGGATTTAAGCTTTTTCTTTGATAGCCGAAATGTATTCGCGTTATAATTTGTGAAAATATGTAAGTTTTTGTAAGAAATCACCTTAAAAGGACCTTAAATGAAAACCTTAAACATCTGTATAGCTTGTGTAGGACTGTCGATTTTGACGGCTTGCCAGTCAACTGATAAACCCGCGATTACTAAAAACGCTGAAGTTAACCAACAAACTAAATACTTTGCTGAAGCGAAAATATCTCTCGATAAGCTAAAGGATGACATTAACCAAGGTCGAAGCGATCAACTCGCTTACTTTGCATCAGGTACTTTTGAGCAAGCGGTTGAAGAATTTGATAATGCTACCGAAGAATATATGGATATAGGCCAAAATGGCACATCCTCTTTAAATGTTTTTCAAAGTGATACAGAGCAATACCAAGAAGCCAAACAAGAGATTATCAACTATATTGCACTTGCTAATCAAAAACTGAAATTTTCTTATAGCATTAAAGAAACGGCAGAAAGCACTTTAGCCGCAACTTTCACCCAGAAATCGCTATTAAAAGAAATTGGCGCAGCTAAAATTTACGCTAAAGATTACAATAAAATTAATGAAAGAATTGATGACTTAGTCGAATATATCGATGAAGGCAAAGTCAGTAAAGCGCAAGAAGAACAGCCTGAATTACTTCTTGATATGAACGCACTAGAAATTCGAACTGTACGTGTCAATGCGCTAGGTCAGCTTGATTCTGATATTGCTTACATCAAGAAAAAAAGCTTGGCTAAATATGTTCCTATTAGTCATCAGCAGTTATTAACAGCGCGAAGTAATGCGAATGCCATTATTATTGCTACTCCTCGTGCCACCGAAGAAATTAAAACTGCTGTAGAGCTTGCTGAATTTGAACTTGCACATCTTTATCATATCTCGAAAGAAGTAAATGCTTTGAAGAAGATTAACAGTAAGTCTTACGAGCAATATCTGCTTGAGAAAGAAGTTTTATTGCATACAGTGTCTGAATCTCTAGAAACAGTTGATGTTCGTCATTTATCAATGACAAAACAAGTTGAAGCAATAGCACTGCAAGCAGGTGCTATAAAAGATAAGTTATCTACAGCTAATGCTGCCGTATTAGCATTACGAAGTGATAACAGTCAGTCATCAGTGGCTACGGAAAGTCTTAGAACTGAATTCAAAAGTCAGTTAGTTAATTTAAATGGAAAATATGATGCCTTGGTCATCGAAAATTCAGATCTTAATACCCAACTGCAAAGCAAAGATATTGAGTTGATTCGTTTACAAGCCTATAAAGAAGCAGTCTCAGATGTTGAAAGTAAACATGCTGCTGAAAAAGAGCGAGCGTTACAAGCACAGGTTAAAAAAGAGGTAGAAAAAAAAGCACTAGCACTAAAAGAACAAGCTAAAAAAGACGCACTAGCACTAGAAGTTAAGGCAAAAAAAGAAGCGGAACAACAAGTACTAGCGTTGCAAGAAAAGACTAAGATAGAAGCAGATAAACAGGCGGTAGCATTGCAAGAGCAAATGGCAGAGCCTGTAAAAATGACGGCGGCTAAGCTCGACGTTGCAGAAGAAACGATGGTAGAAATTAAAGAAGCTGTAATGGAAATTGAGGCCGTTGAAGAAGCTGTTGAAATACCTGTGGCAGTAAAAGATGACAAATAATGTAATGATTTAAAGTTATTGATTTTATATTTAAAACTCGCTTCGGCGAGTTTTTTATAAGTAGATAGTCGCTTATTAAATCCTGATGCTCTTTGTACAGTAAAAAGCTTAACTAATGGGCTTTTCTATTTCACTGATGCCTTCTTGTACCATTTCACTAACATTTTCCAGTTTAGCTGAAATAACTGTTTGTGCATCAAACAAGCCACGGTTATAAAAGTGGGCACCAACTTCTTTAGAAAAAAAATCAAGCAAAAATTCAGCATCAAACTGACCAAGGTCTTGATCGAGTTCTTTGGCAAAGTAGCTCTGAATTTTGATAACTAACTGCTCTGTTTCTGTACTAGAAAATTTTATTGTACTCATCATAGGTCCGAAAAAGGTAATAAAGGAAAGGGAGTTAATATTTTATTATACCTAAATATAATCAACAGGCAGGGCAGTTGTGTACTTTATTTCTTCCATAGCGAAACTCGAACTAATATCAGAAAAATCCACTCGTGTGATAAGTTCTTTATAGAATCGGTCGTAGGCTTTCATATCTGGCACCACAACACGAAGTAAGTAATCGACATCGCCACTCATACGATAGAACTCGACAATTTCAGGAAAATCTTCTGCAACTTTAGCAAAAGTGGCTAACCAATCAGGGTTATGTTGATTGGTTTTTACCATGACAAAAATGGATAAGCCTACATTTAATTTCTCTGGGTCAGCTAGAGCAACCCGCCCTTTAATGACACCCGACTTCTCCATCGCTTGGATACGACGCCAACAAGGGGTTGTCGATAGTCCCACTCGCTCAGCAATATCACTAGTTGATAAAGTGCAATCTTTTTGCAAAATACTCAAAATATGTTTATCAAAAGAATCCATACTGTTGCCTTATTATTCATTAATCGCTTATGGAATTTAAAACCAATTATCCACCCTATGTTAGCATTGTATTGCTGATTTGTGATTAAATGGCTAATTTTGTTTTATGGCTTTAATCATTAAATACGTTAACATTGAGACAAGGTGTATTTTGTGGAGTAATAATGAAGAGTAAACTAAAAAAATGGTGGCATACCGATTGCCCTTTTTGTCGAAAAGCAAGGTTGCTATTCATTTGGCTTATACTAATGTTAATTGTAGATTTCTTTTTCTTTCAATTGTTATTTTAGCGCTAGGCGTATTATTGAATCATCAGTATAGGTTGGCTAAAGTAATTGTATTTATTATAGGAAAACATCATGGCTACAGAACTACTTTGGAGCGACTCACAAGAGATTGCTTTGGACTTAATTGAACAACATCCCGATGTTGACCCCTTTAAGCTACATTTTACCGATTTAAGACAGTGGGTGCTCGATTTGGAACGTTTTGATGATGACCCCAAGCATTGTGGCGAACGAGTACTAGAAGCTATTCAATTGGCTTGGATGGCAGAAGTAGATTAGTGCCGTTGATTTTTAAGTATTACCTTGTTCGCACTGGTATCAAGCCACCAGTTAGTCAAATATCACTTTTGTTGTTTATACTATGTACTGATCTCACATAGTAGAATCAAATGATTTCCTCTAACATATTCAACTAATTATTCTCATTTTTAACATATTCAATCATTGTCCTGCTTTGCAGCAGGTTCAATATCATTTATAGCTGTTCTATTTCAATGTGCTGAATTCAGAGGGAATTTAAAAGACTTTAGGCAAGGCATTCATTTTAAGAATGGTTATTCCTTCCTTAAAATGAATAACGCAGCTTAAAATCTCTTAAAACCCACCATACGGGGGGGCACAGGGCAACATTACTTGGTTGTTACAACAATTTATAAGGGATTGTTATGACTTCATTGATACGCCTAAAAATGAAGTTACTCGGTGTTCCTGAACTTGCATCTTGAAGTCTAGCGGGTATATACTTCGCACTATTAATTTCGTCTATTTCGATTATTCACAAAACAAATAAGTAGTCATCAAAATGCCTCAATCTCAACGCCCACTTTATATCTCTTATGCCGGCCCGTCATTATTAGAAACCCCTTTACTGAATAAGGGCAGTGCTTTTAGCAAAGAAGAGCGCGGTAGCTTTAACCTAACAGGCCTTTTACCTCCGCGCTTTGAAAGTATTGATGAACAAGCCGAACGTGCATACCGCCAATATAGCTGCTTTCAAACTAACATCAATAAGCACATTTATTTACGTGCCATTCAAGATAACAACGAAACGCTTTATTATCGCTTAGTGCGCGATCATCTTGAAGAAATGATGCCGATTATTTACACCCCTACAGTGGGTGATGCCTGTGAAAAGTTTTCGGATATTTACCGCAGCGCACGTGGCTTGTTTATTTCGTACGAAGACCGTTACCAAATTGACGACATTTTACGTAATGCCACAAAGGGTAAAGTAAAAGTCATTGTTGTGACCGACGGTGAACGTATATTAGGGCTAGGCGACCAAGGTATTGGCGGCATGGGTATTCCTATTGGTAAATTGTCATTGTACACCGCGTGTGGTGGCATAAGCCCAGCATATACTTTGCCAGTCATGCTTGACGTAGGAACCAACAACGAAAAACTTTTAAATGATCCTATGTATATGGGTGCGCGCCATAAACGTATAGCCCAAGACGAGTACGATGAGTTTTTAGA
>OJBR01000465.1_pt1 | contig 17954 bp, 12 predicted proteins | sample 1591161 | NCBI WGS metagenome assembly OJBR01 (sample SAMN05416803, study PRJEB24817) | seawater metagenome | isolation source: Sea water | place: Canada:Atlantic | collected 2013-07
CTATCCTCTTCGTCGGCAGCGTCAGATGTGTATAAGAGACAGCATTTTAATATAAGAAACAAACCAAATGGTCAACTAAATAATCCTCAGCTAGTATAAAGCTTGGTTATGATAGTCTTAAGACCTTGTTAGATCCTAACTCAAAGGATGGTTTTCATGTTTAATCGAAATAAATCAAAAGGTGTAAAAGTTAAAAGCAGGACTTTTAGCTTTTTCATATTAGAAATAGAATTAACCGACGATATGATGTACTTTTCCTTTTTAATAAATTACATTTATAGCGTACATAAATAGTAGGTAAGTAAGGCACAATCTTCAATTAACTGACTAAATGGTTAACAACAATTTCAAATAAATGTGTGACTTATGACGATGTGGCTGGTAAAAGGTCTCATAAAAAATACTCATGAAAACAATCATGTAAACAACAACGAACACTGAGTACAAAACATGACCAGCGAAATTTCAGAAAAGAAGACAGGTAATATAAGAGCTAAGAGTCAAATCAAAATCCTGACTGCTGCCAGAACTGAGTTTGTTTTACAGGGATATAAGGGAGCTACAGTTCAATCTATAGCTGATCGTGCCGAACTACCTAAAGCCAATATTCTCTATTATTTTAAAAACAAAGAAAACATTTATCACGCTGTGCTTGAGCATACTCTAGAGATGTGGGATGAAGGTATTGGTGATATTGAAGCAGATCAGGGACCAAAAGTTGCCATAGAAAAGTTTATTGAAGCGAAAGTAAGGATGTCATTTAATCATCCTGAATCTTCAAAAATCTATGCCATGGAGATCATTCAAGGTGCACAGCATTTAAAAGATTACGCACGTACCTATCAACGTCAATGGGTTAGAGAAAAAGCTAAATTATTCCAACAATGGATAGATAATGGTGAAATGGCCGATGTTGATCCCGTACATCTTATTTTTCTTATTTGGTCAGCAACTCAGCATTACGCTGACTTTGAAACGCAAATTCTAACAATAATGAACCGAGCAGACTTCGAAGAAGAAGATGTAGAACAAGTCATCGCTTTTTTGTGTGACATCGTTTTACGTGGCTGCGGCTTAATTTAAATAATTTATTTAAGATCTTATGATGAAAAAACTCTTAACATTTGCCCTCTTATCCTGCGGACTTTTCGGTATGACATGTGTACAAGCAACGACATTAAAAATAGCCAGCTTCAATGTCAGCATGGAAGCCTTAAATTATAGTGAACATAAGCGTGGCGAGCCCGTCAGTGTTTCAACTAAAACACTTGCTGATGCGTTAGCTAGTGATCATCAGCAAATAAAGAATATTGCCGAAATAATACAAAGAGTTAATCCTGATATTATTCTGCTCAATGAATTTGACTACCTCAATGATAACAATCAAGCCTTAAAAAGTTTTATTAATAACTACCTGAATAAAAGCCAACATGGCCAGAAGACTATTGATTTCCCTTATTTTTATCAAGGTCCAGTAAACACTGGTGTAAATTCAGGTTTAGATTTAGATGGTAACGGTGAGAAAGGTAAGTTGCCTGGTGATGGTTATGGTTATGGTCATTTTCCTGGTCACTTTGGCATGACTCTGTTATCAAAATACCCAATAGACGTTGATAATATTCGAAGCTTTCAACATTTTAAATGGCATGATATGCCTAATGCGCTCATGCCAATTGACCCCGCAACCAATACACCTTGGTATAGCCAAGCAACATGGCAAGCATTGAGATTATCATCAAAATCTCATTGGGATGTGCCTGTTATGGTGAATGGTAAAACAATTCACGTGCTTGCCAGCCACCCCACTCCCCCTGTATTCGACGGTCCCGAAGATAGAAATGGCAAACGAAATCATGATGAAATTCGATTTTGGCATGATTATATTACCCCTGAGTTAGCGGGTTATATTTATGATGATAAAGGACAAAGAGGCGGAATAAAAACCGAAGAAACTTTTGTAATGTTAGGTGATTTCAATGCAACGACTGTTGACGGTAATGCTATTAAAGCCGGCATTGCCTCATTACTAGGTAATGCTAAAATTCAAGATGCTATGCCGCACAGTCAAGCAGGAAAATTGCATAAACCTGATAATATTAATGCTAAGTACCATACATCCAATTGGGGTATGAGAGTCGATTATGTCTTGCCCTCCGTTAGCGGATTAAGTATTAACAATTCAGGTATATTTTGGCCGGTAAAAACCGACAAAAACTACCGATTAATAAAAGATAGAAAAGCTTCATCAGATCACCGTTTGGTATGGCTTGAGCTAACAACAAAGAATTGATCTTATAATATTTAACCATTAAGAATTAACTACAAAGAACCAATATAATGAAAAAACTACTTTCCGCCGCTTTTGTCACTCTCGCATTGGGTGCCTGTACAACAACTGAACAGCCTAGTGATATATCACCTGATAACTCAGTTGCCTCAAATTCACTTAGCAAACCTAAAAACATCATCATGATCGTTGGCGATGGTATGGGTCCAGCTTATACCACGGCTTATCGTTATTTTAATGATGACCCGACAACTGCTGGAATTGAACAAAGTATATTTGATAAACATTATGTTGGCTCAAGTAGTACCTACCCAGCAAAAGTATCTGGGTACATCACAGATTCAGCTGCCGCTGCTACCGCGCTAGCTACTGGTGTAAAAACTTATAATGATGCAATATCTGTTGATACCAATAAAAAGCCGCTTTTGACTGTTTTAGAATGGGCCAAACAGCAAGGTAAAAAAACAGGTGTCGTGGTTACTTCCCAAATCAATCATGCAACTCCTGCTTCGTACCTCTCTCATAATGAGAACAGAAATAACTATAATGCTATTGCAGACAGTTATATCGATAATGGCATAAAAGCCGATGTTTATTTCGGTGGCGGCTGGCAATACTTTATCCGAGAAGATCGAAATTTAGTCAACGAATTTAAAGCAGCCGGCTTTCAATACATAGATGATTATAAACAATTATCAACACTGGAATTAAATAAACCAGTACTTGGTCTTTTTGGCGATAGCGGTTTACCTTGGGCATTAGATGATAAAGAAAAGCATCGTTTATCGTTAATGACAAAGGCGGCCACAAAACAGCTTAACAATGACAACGGTTATTTCATGCTAATTGAAGCCAGTCAAATTGATTGGGCTGGACATGGACGAGATATTGGCGCGGCAATGGCTGAAATGGATGACCTAGCACAAACAATAGCTTTTCTAGAAAAGTATGTCGCTAAAAACCCAGATACCTTAGTTGTTCTTACAGCAGACCACAGTACTGGTGGCCTGAGTATTGGCAGAAAAACAGCTAAATCTAACAAAGACATACACAGTAAATATTTATGGCAGCCTGAGATACTCAGAACACTACCACTTTCCCCTCAAAAGTTTGCCAAAAGCTTTGCTGACAACAAGCTTACTCTGCAACAAGTCAATGAAACATTAAATTTTGAGATATCTGCTGATGATATGACTTTGTTATTGGAGTCAAAACAAGCAGGTATTACAAATATGGCAAAATACCAACAGTCATCAGAAGATCAAAAACAAGGCAAATGGCCACCTAGAGTTGAAGGCCCTATTTTGATAGCCCTAAAAAAAATGATAGACATAAAAACAAACACTGGCTGGGGTTCAATTAGTCATTCAGGCACGCATACCGCAGTAGATGTACCTGTATATGCCTTTGGTAAAGGTAGTGAGCAATTTAAGGGGCAAATAGATAACACTGATATTGCCAAAAAGATATTTACTTTACTAGGTAAAAAGTAGCAACAAAAAAGCCGACAAGTGGCCACACGAGTCGGCTGAGCTTACAAGGTTCTATCCAACATTGTAAGCAAAACAAAATAAGTGCTGAGGTATGAATAAACCACTTAATTTACATTTGCCACGAGTCCCGCTTTTTTATCTTCAATAAATCTCACTTTTTCACCGTTTTGTAAACGCTCTCCACCACGAACAACTACACTATCATCTACCGATAAAGCGCCCGTTACTGAAACCCAATTTTTAATTCCTTGACCGACAAGCACGGCAACCTTTCGTGCTTGTTGATCATCATCGATGGTCAACACATACGTTTCATTTTCTCGCAGCATTAAGGCGTCACGTGGTACTAAAATAGCTTCTTTCGGCAATTGCTTTGGTAAAGAAACAGTCACCGCTGTGCCTGCTAACATCGCTATGCCATCTGCTGCAAGCCTTACATCAAAAGTACGTGAAGCCTGGTCGCCCGCTTGACTCCAAGTGCGTACAGGTAACTCAAGTAAGGTTTGATTCCACTTGACTATCACTTTGCTGCCTCGTTGTAAAAAAGGGGCAATTGAAATTGGCGCAGCAATTTTAATATCGAGGTTCTTAGTATCAATCAATTGCACTAACGGACGACCAATTGAGATCAGTTCTCCAACATGAGCAAACCGTTGGCTAATATTCCCTGAAAATGGCGCTCTAATAACCGTTTTCTCTAAAGAAAGTAAGGTTTGTTCAACCGATATATTCAACGCAGCAACTTCGTTAATAGCAATAGTTAGGTCCTTATTAACCCGTTCAAACTCACTCAACGCTGAGTTATTTTTTTCACGCAGCTTTAAAAACCGTGCTTTATGACTGGTGAGATAATCTACATCAGCTTGATGTTGTTTCACTTGTGCCCGTTGACCTGCCAATTGCAACTTCAAATGACGGTCGTCAATTTGTGCTAACAACTGGCCTTTTTTCACTTGGCTACCAACATCTTCAATCCACAACAATTGCCCTGTTTGTTCTGCAGATATTGGCGCATTTTTTCGGCTAATCACATTGGCAGGTAACCAAATACTTGGATTTACCTGTTCTTTTTTGACCGATTCAACACTCACTAAGTGTGCTGGCTTTTCTGGCGTTGCTGCAGCATTGGCTTTTTGGCAAAAATTCAACAGACCAATAGCGAAGATGAAAGTAAAAGTTATTAGCGCAGAACTATACAAATTGTCTTTACTCGATTTGTTTTTTGTAAGTGCTAAGTTCGATGGTACAACATTTGTTAGCATTAAATTATTCATGATTTGTTCCTTAATCTCTTGAGTTGCCATTACGCTTTAACGCGATCGCTTGATAATTGTTGTACTACATTTTTTTCACTGTGATCTAGACCACTACCTAAGAAAAAATCGTGCTTAGATAGTCTTAATAAGCATGGCAGCAAGACTATGGTAAATAACGTGCTAAACGCTAATCCACCCACAATTACCGCTGCTAACCCCCGATATATAACACTACCCGCGCCAGGCATTAGTAGCAGCGGTAACATGCCAAAAAAGCTGGTTGCTGTACTCATAAAAATAGGCCGTAAGCGTAAGGTTAACGCTTGCTCAATAGCGTGTGTCCGTTCAAGACCATCTTGTTGCCCTAAACGCGTTTGATGTACTAATAAAATAGCATTATTAACGACTAAGCCCAGTAAAATGATAAAGCCAATCATGGTCAGTAAGTCAAGTGGTTGAAAGACAGTTAAGTTGAGTAATTGCAGCGCTAAAATACCACCTACAGTCGCTAAAGGAATGGTGATAACAACCAATAAACTATCCTTGATGGATTTGAATAAGGCAGCCATTAACAGAAATAGAATAACTAAAGCAAAAGCAAAGTTCTCCGCCATAACGTTAATTGCTTTATCTAGCTGATCAGCACTGCCTCCGTATTGAATATTGCCGTCATCTGGCATGATATTACGTAATTTAGGCTCTATTTGTGACTTTAATACCGATATAGTTTCTTCCAATGACCAACCTTTAGGTGGATTAACATTTAAACTAACAGTCCGTTGTCCATCAATACGCGTTAATCGACTTGGTCCTACTGTACGTTGGATATCAACTAAGTTTGATAACGGTGTAACGCTGCCATTTCCAGTCACTACAGGAACATCTCCTAAGTTATCGGGATCATCCCAGCCATCAGCACGTAAAATCATATTCAAACGTTTACTACCGTTAAAATACTCACCCACATAGAGCCCATCACCTAAGGTTCTTACCACGCGACCGACATCGCGACGATTCCAACCCTGCTCCAAGATATTTCGATCATTCGGGCTTAAGTTGATTTCTGGCTCTGACATCGAAAGACCCGGATTGGCGTTAACATTAGCCCCCTCAATTGCTTCTTTTATCCAATCAATCCCTTGACGAGCCATTTCTTGCAATGCTTTGGTATCTTTAGACTGCAAATGCACCTGAACTTGTCTACCACCACCAAAACCACCGAATAAATTCCCTTGCCTTGCAAATACTCGCGTATCGGGTAAATCTATCAGTATTTCGTTCTTAACAATTTCAAGTAGTTCATCAACACGGTCTTGATCTTTAACTCTCACGCCTAAACTGCCGCCAAATGAGCCACCAAAGATATAATAGTTCTTCAAAGCAGGCTCTTTAGTGCCGTCCATGTAAGGTTTTAATCGCTCCACCATAGGTTGAATGATTTCCTTTTCAATGGTTTTGACATTTGATCCTGGTGGAAATTGCAAATTAGCATCAATCGCGTCACGTTTCACTGGCGGTAAGTAATCAAGTTTTGGTATCGCAATAATAGAGATGACAACCGGCAAAACTAACAGAGTTGTAGCAAGCGACAGACGCTTAATTCGACCATTGGTGCTGTTCATTACAAAACGGGTAATTCTCTGCCACAACTTTTTATTTGGATCATTCACTTCCTGTTGTTTGAGAAAGTATTTTGCTAAAACAGGTAACAAAACTACCGCAACAATAAGTGATACAGAGACAGCAATAGCAATTGTTAACGCTAAATCACCAAAGAGTTGCCCTTCAATATCTTTTAAGAAAAACACCGGTAGAAATATCGCAACGGTCGTCGCAGTCGAAGCAAGTAAAGCGCCCCATACTTGCCCTGCACCTTGTTCAGCGCTGTCATGTTCGTCTAAACCTTTATCTCGCATCCGTAATATATTTTCTAACACTACAATGGCAGCATCAAGCACCATGCCTACGGCAAAAGCTAAACCCGCTAATGAGATAACATTGAGCGAACGACCAGTGATTTCCAAGACGATAAAAGTACTTAACAAACTGACAGGAATAGCGGTGGCAATAATTAACGTAGCGCGAGCTCTGCGAATAAAGAACCATAAAACTGATAACGATAAAACAATACCGACAAATAGATTACTGGTCACCAAATTAATAGCGCGATAAATAAAGACCGAAGCATCAAAAGATTGCACCATGACTAATTTTTTGTCTGCTAATAATTCAGTATTTAATAACGCGACTTCTGTTTTAACGCGATTTAATGTTTCTAATACATTGGCACCGTTCGCTCTGTTAATACGCATCGAAAAGGCAGGGTTACCATTTTGTACCGCTAACCCTTGCCTATCATTACGACGTATTTCTACCGTAGCAATATCGCTTAAACGAATATTTCGCCCACCACGAGATTCAAGCATTAACTGTGATAACTCATCAACACTGTATTTTCCACTATATCGCAAGGTATATTGACGTCTGCCAACATCAACAAAACCACCGGATATGTCATCACTTGCAGAGACTAATGCAATTAACTCCGGAATTTCAATACCATATTCAGCAGCTTTAATGGGGTCATAACGGATCTGTAACTCTTCTCTGTTTTGTTCAGAAAAAGTTTCGACACTAGCAACACCTTCAACCGACTCAAGGCGAGGTCTAATAACATCGTTAGTAAAGTCGATATATTGCCTTATATTTTGGGCACTGCCCGGCAGTGCCTGCAAAAAGAAGAACGTCAGTGCTGGAGTATTCCCTCTTCCACCACCAAGCATTACTCGAGGCGGTCTAGCATCACGTGGCAAGTTGGCCACACGTGTCATTCGACTGATCACTTCAATTAAGGTTTGCTCCATATTCGTGCCAACACCAAACGACAAATTGATGTAAGCACTACCTCTATTGGCAAAAGCATTCATTGATTCTAAACCAGGAATACCCCGTAATACCTGCTCTTGGGGTTCAATGATTTCAGATTCAATTTCTTTAGGTGACGCTGAACGCCAAAACGTTTGTACGGCAATTTGTGGACGTTCAATATCGGGAAAAAGCTGAACAGGAAGTTTAAATAAACTGAGCATACCGACCAGCAGAGTTAGGGCAACAACTACAGCAACGGCTGCTGGGCTAGTTAAGGCGCTCTTGGTGAGTTTCATCGCGATTCCAACGTTGGGTTACATTATTTAACAATCAAGATACAAGCCCTCACCAATAAAGAAAGGCCGCTTGCGGTTAATCGAGATAAAAACACGACCAATGACCAGAGCGAAATGCTTTGAAATTAACTGACATAATTAGACATACTTCAGGGTAGCGTTGAACTAAGTCAATAAAACGTTAACCGATTAGATGACTTGCATATCGATATGAGGAACTTAGAAAGTTGAAATACTGTTGATTAATAACACAATAAGTTATAATCGACACACATTTTAAATACGAACTATCGGCTATCATGAGATTAATATTTTCAATTGGGTTTTACTTACTTTTATGGTCAATTTCGCTGAATGTACAAGCTTTTTCACTTGAAAGTGATAACAGTGAAATCGCCGAAAAATCACCAGAAACAGTCTTTGAAACTTGTTTATTTAACGCCATTAAAACTGCCGATAAAGACGCGACTCTCGCAGAAGTAGAAACACAATGTGAACAAGAGATAGCTCGAAAAATTCTCAAAGATGGCAGTGATCAAGAAATTGAATTAGGTGCCCTGTCCCATAGAATAATTAAAGAAAAAAAAACCGCTGCGGATCCTTATGTGCTTACACCTCATAAAATGAATTACATCTTGCCTTTTTCTTATGTTGATGAAATCAATCGGCAAGCTTATCAAGAGGTTCCATTATGGGCCGATAATTTAAAAGATGCTGAAGCCAAATTTCAAATAAGCCTAAAAATTCCCCTGCTGACTGGGTATTGGTTGAATGAAGGTGACCAATTATTTTTTGGTTTTACCTTAAAGTCATGGTGGCAAATTTACTCAGATGAAATTTCTAAACCATTTAGAGAAACCAATTATCAACCTGAATTCTTCTATATTACGCCGCTAAATTATCATCCTTGGGGAGGAAACTCAGCCTTAATTACCGGTTTCGAGCATCAATCAAATGGCCGTTCACAGTTGCTTTCCAGAAGTTGGAATCGTGTTTATATTAACTACCTGTATGAAAAACGTAACTTCGCGCTATCTTTTCGTCCTTGGTATCGCATACCTGAAGGAGAGAAGTCTTCTCCTTCGTCTGGCCAAGGGGATGACAATCCCGATATTTTAGATTACATGGGTCACTTTGAATTAGGCATGGTATACAAATACAGTAAAGATTTTGAATTATCTTTTAAAGGCCGTGAGAATTTCGCCACACATAATGGTTTTGTTGAAGTCGGTGCTACCTTTCCACTGTGGGGGAAATTAAAAGGCTACGCCCAATTTAGTAGTGGCTATGGTGAGAGTTTGATTGACTACAACGTTAATCAAAAGCGTTTCGGTATTGGCATTGCATTAACAAATATTCTTTAAATTAATCATCTATACCCCCACAACAAGATGACTGTGCCTAGACTAAAACGTATATTTCTTTAGCTGTTTTCTATAACAGCTAATTCATCTCATTCTACGTAGAAAGGAGCAGTAAGTTGTTATCTAACAGCTTACTGCTCCTTTTACTAAGCCCGCTTGAAGTCACTTTGATGCGCAATCCGATAAAGTATTGGCAATACAAATAAAGTAAGCAAAGTAGACGAGATAATTCCGCCAATGACTACAGTAGCTAATGGCCGTTGAACTTCTGCACCTGTTCCTATATTGAGCGCCATAGGAACAAAACCAAGTCCCGCCACTAAAGCCGTCATCAAAACAGGTCTTAATCGGATCATAGCACCGTCAATAATGCCAGAGAGAAGCTCTCTTCGCTCTTTACATAAATCACGAATAAAGGCGAGCATGACTAAACCATTGAGCACGGCCACACCAGAAAGCGCAATGAAACCTACACCTGCTGAAATAGACAAGGGCATACCACGAAACCATAATGCAATAACACCACCGGTAAGCGCTAACGGAATTCCAGTGAATATAATCAAGGCATCTTTTAGGTTGCCAAACGCCAATATTAGCAAGCCTAAAATCAATGCTAAAGTCAATGGAACAACGATGGTCAGACGTTTGCTAGCCGATTCTAATTGCTCAAAAGCACCGCCGTATTCGAGCCAATAACCCGCAGGTATATCGACATTATCTTGGATTTGTTCTTTAGCCTTTTTAACAAACGAGCCTAAATCAGTACCACGTACGTTAGCAGTCACTACAATACGGCGTTTACCATTTTCTCGACTGATTTGATTAGGTGCAGGTGCTAACTCCAATATAGCAATTTCAGACAATGGAACATATTTACCATTAGGTAAAGCTATTGGCAGTTCACTTAATCGATTAACGTTTTGTCTAACCTGTTCTGGCAGTCTTACCACGATATTAAAGCGACGGTCCCCCTCATATATCACCCCTGCTTTTTCACCGCCAAGAGCTGTAGATAAAGCATATTGTAGTTGTGAGACATTAAGGCCGTAGCGTGCTAATTCCATTCGCTTAGGATGTATTGATAACATAGGCAAGCCGGTAACTTGTTCAACTTGAATATCACTCGCGCCATCAAGTTTTTCAATTACTTCTCGAATGGCATTCGCTGATTTGAGCAACTGATTTAGATCATCACCAATGACCTTGATGCCCAAGTCCGCTCTTACACCCGAAATCAGCTCATTAAAGCGCATTTCAATCGGTTGGGTTAATTCAAAGTTGTTACCCGGTTGCCCAGAAACAGCTTCAACAATTTGCGCTGCTAATTCGCCATGACTTAATTTTGGATCAGGCCACTGGCTTCGTGGTATTAACATCACATAGGTATCAGCAATATTAGGCGGCATTGGATCATTAGCAACTTCTGGGGTACCAATTCTAGAGAATACCTTTTCAACCTGAGGGAATTGCTGTATTTTTAATTCCAGTGCTTTTTGCATTTCAATGGATTGACTCAAACTCGTGCCAGGAATGCGGATAGCTTGCAGCAGTAAGTCTTCTTCGTTAAGTTGCGGAATGAATTCAGAGCCAAGTGTCGTTGCTAACCAAATGGAGAAAACAACCAATGCAGCACAGGCGAACAAGATTATCCAACGTAGCTTCATCGCACCAATCAGTAGTGGTTTATAGACATATTTAGCAGCACTGATCACTGGGCTTTCTTTTTCACTAATTTTACCATTCATAAATAAAGCAACAGCAGCAGGCACTAGGGTTAAAGATAAAACAAGCGCTGCTATCAATGCCATTACTACAGTGGCCGCCATTGGATGGAACATCTTCCCTTCAACACCTGTTAAACTAAATAACGGGATATAAACAATGGTAATGATAAAGACGCCAAATAAGCTAGGTCTGATCACTTCATTGGTGGCAGAATAAACGACATGTAGCCGTTCTTTTCGAGAAAGAACACCGCCTTGGCGTTTTTGCGCATCACTTAACCGTCTAATTGAATTTTCAACAATAATTACTGCGCCATCAACAATTAAACCAAAATCAAGTGCGCCAAGGCTCATTAAATTGGCTGAAACTCCTGTTTTCACCATACCAGTGATAGTTGCTAACATAGCTAAAGGGATTACGGCAGCCGTGATCACTGCTGCTCGAATATTTCCAAGTAGTAAAAATAATACAACAATGACCAACAAAGCACCTTCAACTAAGTTTTTTTGCACTGTGTACATGGCTTTATCAACCAGCGTTGTTCGGTCATAAACTGACTCGACGATAACGCCTTCAGGTAATGAAAATTTGATTTGCTCTAGCTTTTTAGCAACCGCTAAGGCCACCACGCGGGAGTTCTCACCCACCAACATCATGGCGCTGCCGAGTACTATTTCTTTGCCCGCGGATGTTGCAGCCCCCGTGCGTAATGATTTGCCTATTGCAACTTGAGCAATATCAGTTATTTTCACTGGCGTATTATCTATGACTTTGACAATCACTTGTTCTATGTCGTTAATATTGGCCAGTTGTCCTGGCGATCTAACGGTAAGTTGCTGGCCGTTTTGCTCAATATAACCTGCCCCTCTATTGCTATTATTATTACGTAAAGCAACATTGATATCGTTAAAAGAGATTGAAAATTCAAGCATTTTTTCAGGCAATGGCGTGATATGGTATTCTTTGTCATAGCCTCCTATGGTATTAATCTCAGTAACACCGGGCACCAATGCGAGTTGAGGTTTAATAATCCAATCTTGAATTTCCCGCAAAGCCATTGCGTCATAGGGTAAACCGTCTGCTTTTACCGCCTGTGGTGATGCCACCACGCTATACATAAAGATTTCCCCCAATCCCGTTGATATCGGTCCCATTTCAGGCTCTAAGCCCGCAGGAATTTTATTTTTAATGCCGTTTAACTTTTCATTAATCAGATTACGGGCAAAATATAAATCGGTATCTTCACTAAAAACTACCGTGACCTGAGATAAACCATAACGTGAGATGGAGCGCGTGTATGACAAATTAGGGATGCCAGTAAGCGCGGTTTCTACAGGAAAAGTAATGCGCTGCTCAGTTTCAAGCGGTGAGTAACCCGGCGCACGGGTATTAATTTGCACTTGTACATTAGTAATATCAGGTACTGCATCTATGGGAAGTTTCTGGTAACTCCAATAACCAAGACCAATGAGTGCAAATATCATGGTCATCATTAACCAACGACGCGCAATGGAGAAACGCAATATAGATTCAATCATGTTTATCTCCTTAGTGAGCGTGCGCTGCGCCAGCTTTACCTAAATCGGCTTTTAACAAATAGCTGTTGATCAGCGCATATTTTTCGCCCGCTTTTAACCCAGAGATAACTTGACTAAATTGTCCATCAGTTTGACCAAGTATTAGTTCACGTGTTTCATACCCACCTTTATTCGTTACAAAAATGATATTTTTTCCTTCAACAGATTGGAAGGCACGATTATCGATAACTAAGTTAATAGCCACTTGGTGAGTTACTACGCTACCCGTTAATAGTTGTCCTGGTGCCCATATCCCCTTACTGTTATCTAATGGCACTCTTGCGGTTATAAAGGGCTGATTTTTATTAGCCATCAAATGCATAATGCTCGATTGTGTTTTAGCAACTGCTGATGAAATAGTGACTTGCTGTCCCGTTTGAATTGCTTGTCGTTGACTTGGGAATACCTTGTATTCAACCCATAACTGCTGATAGTTTTCTATGGTTAATAACGGTTGTTGATTGGCCAACTCGCCGGCGTTAGCATGACGTTCGGTTACCACACCTGAAATAGGCGCGGTAATGTCATAACGTGTTAAACTATCGCTTGATTCTACTTGAGCAATGTTTTCACCTGCCGTAACAAAATCGCCAATGTTCACGGTTAATTTAGTGATCAGACCTGGAAAACGTGCGCGCACTTGACTTATTGCACTTGAGTCAATCACTGTTTGACCGTAGACAGTGATCGTTTTATTTAGTTGGCCTGCACCTGCTGTAGCATTTATTATTCCTGCTTTTTGCGCATTTTCTTTTGAAATTTCAATATGTCCCTCTTCTTCACCATGTTCATCTTGATGTTCGCTTTTATGCTCATCTTTGTGCTCATCAATATGACCATCTGCTGCCGGTGCATTATTGCTAATAGCTATGCTGCCAAATGCCGTTGCTAATAAAAATAAAACACGGGGATTTACTATGTTAGTAATCACTTTTTTGTAACTCATTAGTTTGTGACGAGTTTCTCTTTGAAAAATTGTCATGAAAAATACCTTAAAATGCTTTTTGATTGGGGAACTTGCTTGGTTGTCCATGATTGCTTTGTGGAGCAGACAATGGCTCAGCGATAAGTTGTTCTATTTCAGTACCATAACGTAAAGCCGCTGCTGCAGATTCAATCATGGCGCGACGAGCAAAGAGTAATTCCTGCCTTGCACTTAAATAATCCAAATAACTATAACGGCCACGTTGATAAGCGACCTGAGTCTCACTTAACGCTTCTGCTAAAGTAGGTATAATGCTCTCTTGCAAATTTTTAGCAGTAAAAATAGCCTGTTTTCTGTTCGAATAAGCTCGATACAGTTGATGGTGTAAAGCCAGCATGGTGGCTTCTCTTTGCACAACAACTTCGTCACGGGCTGCTTGTGCTGAGCTAATTGCACCGACATTTCGTTTTGAAGAAAATAACGGCATGCTAAAACCAGCAGTGAGTGCAGTATCATTTACCGCTTGTATTTGTTTAATACCAACCGACCACTTTATATCCGCGCTGGACTCTGTGCGGGCTAATCTTAACTGAGCTTCCCTTAACCGTTCTTGGGTGGCATAAATTAAAATCTCAGGGTTTTGTTTCACCTTTTCAAGCAAGGTTGCAAATTCAAGATCCTTTGAAAATTGATATAAACTGCCCTCAACACGGGTAAATGATGGTATCGCTTCATTCCACATCATGGCGAGCGCTACTTTTGCGTAGTCTAACTGTTGTTGCTCGGACGAGGTGGTAAGCCTAGCATTACCTACCGCAGCAAGTGCTCTTTTTATCTCTGCTTTAGGAGCAACCCCCGCTTTCGAGCGTTTTTCAACTTCGGTTAACGTTTCCTCAGCGAGTAATGTCGCCTCCTTTGCTAAGAGCAAACGCTCTTGTGCTGCAAGAATATCGATATACCGACGATTAACTTCACTCAATAAGTTCAACGCCTCAATTTTACGCAGCGCAGAAATCTGTGAGCTGCGATTGCTAATAACATCAGCCCTCACCTTTCTTTTATCACCTAACTCTAAAATTGAAGAGAGTGAAAGGGTGAATTCTGTACTATCGAATACGCCAATATCACCAGTGCCAGCAAAATTTTCCATTTCAAAACCGACTTCATAAGCAGGACTTAAGCTCTGTGTTTGCAATTGACCTTCAAGAGCGTTTTGACGAAATTTAAAGACCTTAAGTGAAGGGTTATCTTTCAGCGTTCGTTCGATTGCTAAAGACAATGTTAAAGGCTGTTGTTCAGGCATTTCTATTTCATCTTTACTGTGCACCAAAGGACTAAATGCCCAACAAAGTAGAATAAATAATTGAAGGTAAAAAAACCTCGTGGAAGATAACCAAGACATGTTTATTGTCTTTGGAGGCACATTACTAAAATAATGCATCTGTATTTCCTATTTTTTGATAATAATATTGAAGGTGTTTTGTCAACTACCTAGAGAGCTATAAAAACTATATAACGTAGGTTTTAACTGACGGAGTCATAAACTCATTACGAACAGCTTTTGCCTGTTAAGTTACTTTCTACTGCATCTTTTTTAATTGATGCTCTCGCTTCACTAATAATAGCGATACTAGAATGAATGACTATGCCGGCAATCACGCTGCCTATTACCCAATCAGGCCAAGCCTTATCGAATTGACCGACTAAAACGGCTGATATTATTATCCCTATATTGGCCAACATGTCGTTTCGAGAACAAATCCAGCTGGCTTTTAGATTCACATCTCCTTCTCTAAATTGGTATAACAGAGCAAAACAAATCATGTTAACAATTAAGGCTATGAAGCCAATAGAAAACATCAAGTCAGATTGAGGCTCACTGCCAAGCCAGATGCGCCTGGCGACATCAAATAACACAAGTAAACCAAGTGATAATTGCAAATAGCCATTTGCTAAGGCCGCACGGCCTTTATATAACAAACTTTTACCTACGGCATAGAGGCTGAGCGAGTATACGGCAGCATCGGCAAGCATATCTAAAGAGTCCGCGAGCAAACCACTTGAGTTGGCTAACCAACCAGCAATAAATTCGACAACAAACATACTAAAATTAAGGATAAGCACGACCCAGAGCAATTTTCTTTCACTGGAATTCTTTGCTTCTGCAGCACAACAACTCGACATAATAAGCTTCTTTATTCTTGAATAAGGTATTTAATTACGTCATGATAAACCTTACTGTTGGAGTAAGGTCAAGCGTTATGAAAATAAATCAACTATCTAAATTAACCAATGTGCTGAGTAAAACCATCCGATATTATGAGGACGTTGGTTTATTGCCTCAGGCATCGCGCAATAGCAATGGTTATCGGGAATACAGTTCGAGCGATGTTGATAATTTGATTTTTATTCGTCGATGTCGGGAATTACAAATTCCGCTCGAGAAAATAAAAATTTTAATTCAAGTGCAAACAGATACAACATCATCGTGCAATGAAGTTGACCTACTTATTGAGCAGCAATTAGAAAATGTTCGTAAGACGATAAACGAATTATCATTATTAGAGAAAACCCTGCATACGTTAGCAAAATCTTGTTCAAATGATATTGTTGGTGAATGTGAAATTTTGAAGAATTTGAAACAGTAAGTTAGTTAAACAGGCAGTAATAAAATTATTACCTGTTTAACTAATACTTATGACTTTAACCCAAACAGATTATTCAGGTAAACCAAAGGTATCAACCACATAATCGAGATCTTTATCTCCACGACCACTAAGATTAACCAGTACTGATTTTTCTGGAAACTTCTGCGCAAGCTTCATAGCATATGCAACCGCATGGGCACTTTCTAAAGCAGGGATTATTCCTTCTAATCGACTCAATTCAAAAAAGGCATCAATACACTCTTTATCGGTAATACTGTCGTAGGTCACTTTATTCATGTCTTTCAACATACTGTGCTCTGGACCTACACCAGGATAATCAAGACCGCTGGCAATAGAATGTACGGGTGCAGGCTCACCATTTTCATCTTGTAGAATATAACATTTAAAACCATGGATAAGACCAGGTTTACCTAAGGTCATCGTGGCGGCATGCTCTCCTGTTTTAAAAGACTTGCCAGCCGGTTCAATGCCAAACAATTGGGTCTCATCATCGTCTAAAAAGGAAGAAAAAATCCCCATTGCATTACTACCACCGCCAATACAAGCAACAACGCTGTCAGGTAACTCACCTGTCATATCTAAAAATTGCTCCCTCGCTTCAATACCAATAACACGTTGAAAATCACGTACTATCATAGGAAATGGATGTGGCCCCACAACTGAGCCTATGCAATAAATGGTTGAAATAGGGTCTTTAAGGTAGGCTTCAAAAGCACTATCTACTGCTTCTTTTAACGTTTTTAAACCATGAGTTACGGGGATCACCGTTGCCCCTAATACTTTCATGCGCAGTACATTAGGGTACTCTTTTTGAATATCAACTTCGCCCATATGAATTTCACACTCTAAGCCAAAATAAGCTGCTGCGGTAGCCAGTGCAACACCGTGCTGTCCAGCGCCCGTTTCAGCAATTAACTTCTTTTTTCCTAAGTGCTTAGCAAGCAAAGCTTCGCCCATACAATGGTTTAACTTATGAGCACCCGTATGGTTTAAATCTTCTCTTTTCAAATAAATTTGCCCGCCGTACTTTTCTGATAGGCGTTGACAATGATAAACAGGCGTAGGACGTCCTTGATAATATTTTCTGATATCACGAAGTTCTGAAATAAATTTATGTGACTTACTGATAGCAAAGTAAGCATCATTAATCTTTTTCATCTCTTCTTCTAAATTTGGGGGAATGAAGGCGCCGCCATACTCATTAAAAAATCCATCTTGGTTCGGATACTTTTTAAAATAATTCTCTTTCATTTTATTCCTTTATGATTATGGGAAGAGTAAAAATAATAACCAGCGATAAATAATACCGCAAGGATAAATCGGTCAATTATCCCAATCTAAATCAAATAAATGGAAAAGAAATCTTTATACAAAAACCTAAGAGTAAATCCTTTGAAACTTAAGTTTATATTTACCAGAATATTTAGTTGATACCTAGGTTATACCAAGTTGATTAAGTTCTTTCCCACTCAGCGAGAATTAAAAGGCTTAGAG
>OJBR01000467.1_pt1 | contig 17933 bp, 16 predicted proteins | sample 1591161 | NCBI WGS metagenome assembly OJBR01 (sample SAMN05416803, study PRJEB24817) | seawater metagenome | isolation source: Sea water | place: Canada:Atlantic | collected 2013-07
TCTTCGTCGGCAGCGTCAGATGTGTATAAGAGACAGGATCGATGCTTTATCTAACGCTCCTATCGAAAATAAAGTGAATGAATTTAGCTCTGAACAGATAGAAATATATAAAAGTTTTAAATCTGATAATCTCGATATAGCAGCAGAATTACAGGTGTTATTAGATGAGCTTAGGGCATCACTACTTAAATTAATTTATGCACAAATGACTAAACTATTAGCTTTGTTTTCTATAGTAATTATAGGATCAATAGGGTATTTAGTTTCGAGCTTATACCAACCAATTTTTTCACTTGGAATGATAATATGAAAATAAAAAATGGATTTACTTTAATTGAATTAATGGTTGTAGTTGCAATAATAGGCATATTAGCAGCAGTGGCATTGCCTTCATATCAATCATACACGCTTAAAGCTCATGTTGTTGAACCTATAAGTTATGCTGGAAACTTAAGACAGTCAATTACAGAGTTTTATGTTCAAAATTTAGATTTTCCAAAAGATAATTTTGAAGCAAGATTACCAGCACCAGATAAACTAATTTCTAATAAAATAGCTAAAGTAGAAGTTGTTGATGGAGTTATTCATATCCTTTTGGGAAACAAAGTGCCAAAGCCTTTACGCGGAAAGCACCTAACTTTTAGACCTGCTGTTGTTGATGGTAGTCCCATAAGCCCAATCTCATGGCTATGTGGTTATGCCAAGCCTGTTCCTGGTATGACGGCAATAGGTGATAATAAAACTGATATTGAAAAAATGTATTTGCCAGGTGAATGTGTTTATTAGTTTTATATTTAAAGAATAAGTTGCGTAAAGACCGCTGTGGTGGCAAAGCGGACTAATCATTGTACTGAATGCAATGTAAAATCAGGTCAGGTTTGTGGCATTAGGGATCATGTCTCAATAGTGCGTAGTGGAGACATTAGCGATACGCTAATCCTAGCGTCCGCTGAAAGCTCAAAGCAGTCATTGACTGCTATGGTAGCCAGTAATTAACTATCAACTACTGGCTTTAAATTCTCCAATTAGTTTGGATAGAAAACTCAAACCTAAATAGCAACGATATAAATACCCACGCCTAACATTTACCATAAATATTCTAGATTTTATTGTTGACCTGTCTATTACTTTATAGTTTATAGTTCTTAACCATCAATAGGAAAAAGGTTCATCATTGTGTATAAAATTTCTGAACTTGCAGAGAAAGTAGGCTTATCAAGAACTGCACTACTTTACTATGAAAAGTTAAAGCTTATCACTGGACGTAGGCTTGAAAATGGTTATCGAGTATACAGCGAACTGGATCTACAACGTGTCCGTTTGATTCAACAACTTCACCTAGGCGGCTTGACCTTGAAAGAGTGCAAAGTGTGTCTTGAATCAAAAATTGATAAAGCGCTTGTTAAGCAGCGCTTAAAAGCACTGGATGAAGAGATAGAGCAAAAGCAGCAATCAAGAATTTTACTTGCTGCTTTTGTCGGAGAGGGTGATCTAAAATCATGGCATGAAAGCTTAGATAAGCTCGCTCCAGATGCCCATCTAGATTGGTTAAAAACGCAAGGTTTTAGTGACAAAGAAGCTTTGCACTTGAAATGGTTATCAAAAGACATGAATGATCACGATGTTTATATGCAAGACTTTATGAAAGTTTTTCAAACTTTAGAACGTTGGGGGCCTGGCAGTGAGGATGATACTAAGCATGCGCTATCATTAATTCCAACCGCCCCTAGTAGTATCTTAGAAATTGGCTGTGGCAAAGGGTTGGCAACTAATGTGTTGGCACAATTTAGCCAAGCACAAATTACCGCTATAGATAATGAGCAACCAGCGCTTGATCGACTAGCAAAAAGGTTTGAAGAACAAGAGTTATCAGCTCGATTAGAAATATGTTGTACAAATATGGCTGAATTGCCTTTCTCCAATGAGAGTTTTGATCTTATTTGGTCTGAAGGTAGTGCTTATATCATAGGTATAGAGAAAGCATTAATGCTATGGAAACCTATCCTTAAAAAGCAAGGCTATTTAATGATGAGTGATTTGGTATGGAAAACAAACTCACCAAGTGAGCAGTCTACCGAATTTTGGAACCATGAATACCCCGACATTCAAACTGTTCAAACAAGGATTAAACAAATCGAAAAGGCTGGTTATCAAGTTATTGCTAATTTCCCTCAAAGCAAAGGTGCATGGTTAAATTATTATGGCCCTTTACGCGAACGCTTAAATGAACTTGAGTCTGAAATGGCTAATTCTACAGCATTTAAAGATATGAAAAATGAAGTCAATATGTGTACGGAATTTTCCGATGAGTTTGGTTATCACATGTTCATTTTAGTAAAGATATAGTTACTTTAGACTGACTTTAACTTAATGATTTTGAATTAAGCTATTTTTGGCTGACAAGAAAGGTGTAAAGAAAAAATATGAAAAATTTTATTCTGACAATACTAGTAGTTATGTCAATAAATAGCGTAAATGCTAGCGAGCAAAATCCTGCGACTAGGTTTGGTATCGCCATATCAAATGACAAAGAACAAATTGCATATAGTGTTAATGGTCGTGGCAAAACATCACTTATATTTATTCACGGTTGGAGTTTAGATAGCAGGCTTTGGCAAAATCAAACTTTAGACTTTTCAGAAGAATATCAAGTTATCACTATTGATTTAGCGGGTCATGGAAACTCATCATACAACCGAGAAGATTACACTATGGTTTCTTTTGCTAATGACATTAAAGCTGTTATTGAGAAAGAGGGCATAAGTTCTGTAATATTAATAGGACACTCTATGGGCGGGGGCGTAATCGCTGAAGCGGCAAAGCTAATGCCGAACAAAGTAGTTGGCATTATTGGTGTTGATACTTCACAAAATGTCGAACTGAAACTCACGCAGGAAGAGCTAAACGTAATGACTAAGCCCTTTGAAGATAACTTTCAAGGTTCAATGAGAGCATTTGTAAAAGATGCTTTTCCGAAAAGCGTAGAGGAAGATACGCTTTATTGGATTAGCGAAGATATGGCTTCTGCGCCTAAAGATATAGCGATTAATCAGTTTCGCAATTATTTAGGTCAATACATAAGTGGTGAATCGTATCGTGTGTATAAGGATATCAACGTGCCTGTTGTACTCGTTAACGCTAAGTTATGGCCGACTTCTTCAGAAGAAAATAAAAAACATATTAAAAATTACAGTATTTATTTCATTGAGGAAACTGGTCACTTTCCTATGCTAGAAAAGCCTAGTGAATTTAATAAACTCCTTTTAAAGGCCGTCAAATCTGTAGAGTAGCTATTATCGAATGGCCTGAGTCCATCAAATGACAGCTTTGGTGGCACAGGAGACAGGTACTAAATACTGTTCTGGCGCATCAACTAAGAATCTATACTTTCTGAAATCTCAAGAGCGTCATCTACCTCTATTCATAAATATCTAACTGTGCTTTCAAGCTTTCGATGACCTAACAATATTTGGCATGTTCTAAAATTTTTAGTTTTTTCGTATATCAATGAAGGTTTAGTTCTTCTCATCGTATGAGTTCCGTATGGGGTTGATCTAACCAATCATGGAAACCCAAACATCAACAATTCTTCCATACAGACGTGTTGATAGTTGTTCTGAGGAATGTAGTCATGATTTAAACAAATAATCGTTTGAGCTTAGATGAAAATTTGTAATTAAAGCTTGAACTGAATAACGTGTATTTTCGGTATGTTCAAATTGAACAGGTAATCCTGTTTTTTGTTGAACAATAATCCCTCTAGACTGAATTGTTTTTCCGTGAGCAATATCCCTTATTTTCAGAGTTACTAAATCTCCCCCCTTAATTTACTATCGATAGCAAGGTTAAAAAGGGCAAAGTCCCTTATATTATTTACTAATTTTAGCCTGATTCGGATTGCCCAAATTTGTTGAAGCTTAAGCGGTAATTTTTGCCCAACAATTTTGTTTTTATTCCAAGGCTCAATTGGTTTATAAACGGTTAAAGTAAACATGATAGATCTCCGTTATTAATGGAGAACTAAGTATGGTCTATTGTGAACTTTAAGCTCAAAGCCAACGATGGGCGTGTTGTCTCTGTACGATCACTTTTACCGCTTAGACATTTGTCATGAATAAAAATCATCGTTTCTAATAATCACTGATACGAAAGAGGACGTTACTGATTTAACATGAATAAGTCTATGCTCCGGCAAAGTAAGAGTGTAATGACATTTACAGCCACTAGTGTTATTGAAGCTTTAGAGAAAATAACCTCATACTTTTAATTAAATGTTTTAGGTTATCTTATTTAAACACTTTTTTTGTTCCTTGTTTTCTTAATTGATCAAAGAGATCTATATCCCATGGCCTCATTGCCAATACGAGACTTGTTCCAAACTTATCAGACAATATTTCTTGCTCGTTTTCTTTGTGTAAATCATCAAATGACACTGCTAGTTTATTGATCCTTCGTTGCATTTCAGTATTAGATGATTTTGTTAGCATCCCTGATATAAACAGTCTAATTTCACCGGGAGATGTAAAATCACAATTAAAAAATTCTGACTCAATATTTTGATTAAAGAACTGTTGAATAGGCCCTTTATTTATCCACTTAAAATTTCGACTTATTTTTAATCTGACACGTTCACCCGGTAAGTAATCGATAATACGCATAGCATCTAGCTTAGACAGTAATTGAATCATATTAAGCCTATCTATTTCATAATGACTTAGAATTTGATGCACAGTCCATTTGTTAATTAAAAGGTGAGCGGTTAACAATAACTGTACGTCTGAAACTAATTCAGTTTCATGCTCTATTGGTAATATCTCAGTCGATAGTTCTTTTTCTTTCATTCGTTCTACTAGATCAAATAATTCCAAATCAACAAGAGAGCAAATCTCTTCTAATCGGTGCAAGGTAAAATCATAGTTTGAGAAAATTCTTTTAATAGTTCCTTCACTCAGTTCAAGATGTAATCCAATAACTTTGTAAGTAATGTTTTTTTCTTTAAGTACGACTTTAAGCTCATCAATTAATTTATTGTTCTGATTCATATTACTCCAAAAGTATCACTATACGTCACTTGAAAGGTAGTTACGTGAAACTATGCGTATTTAAGTATCGTCACGCAAGTAAAAATGTAAAAGTAATTTCATTATTTCAAAAGGAATTAACACTCATGACAATGAACAATAGAATTAATGTAGTGAATAAAGATAAATTAAAAGAAGGCGATATTATTTTTATATCGATACCAAACTTTCTATATCGTGCCATCGAAAAAGGGACTAATTCGCATACTTCTCATGTTGGTATTTTACTCAAAGAAAACGACAAATGGATGGTGGCAGAAAGTAAAGTACCTGTGAGTATGCTTACACCATTAGAGGATTTCATAAACCGATCTAATAACTCATGGTTTGCAATAAGACGATTTAATGAAGACTTATCACAAGAACAGATAAAAGAACTGAAAAAAGCTTGTGAGGTTCGTTATGGTGTTCTATATGACTTTAGCTTTAACTTTCATTCTGCAAAATTATTCTGCTCTAAATTTGTTTATGCGGTATTTAAAGAATCTTGCAATATTGATATTGGTGAACTCGAATCTTTTAAAACACTGATAAATAAGAACCCTAAAGCATTAACGGGTTTCTGGAGGCTATGGTTTTTGGGTTTTATACCTTACGAAAAATTAACGGTTACTCCACAAAGCCAAATTACAGATAAAAACCTTAAAGAGGTCATTGCTCATGTTTAAATCAATAGCAAAAGAGATTACTCAAGACTCAAACATTGTATGGCAAAGCTCTAAGTACTTAACTTTTTTGGCAAATGCAAGTAGAGATGAATTACTGCGCTCTCAAGTGCCATTTTATTATGCTGTAGAAGCATTTCCTTTGTTGTTATTGAAATTAGCGAGTCAAATTACTAATGAGAATGCAAGGTACCTAATTGTAGAAAATATATGGGAAGAACATGGGCAAGGAGATAAGAATAAATTCCATACACATACTTTTAATACACACTTAACCGCTTTAGGGTTTAATGGTAAGTACATTAAAAACCCCTTTGTAACAAAATGGATAAACAATTTATTTCAAGTAGATTCACTCAGCGATTTATTTCATGAACTTGCAGCAATAGAATATATGTATGCGGTTATATCCGCATCGATTTCCATTAACCTAGATGAGGTTGATTTATTGTGTGAACAAGAGCATTACCTAAAGCACAGTGAACTAGATTGGTCGCATGGTGAAGATATACTTATTTCAATGAACCAGAGTGGTATTGATTTCAACAAAACGACATTCAAAAATGCTCAACTTAACTTTATTAACCTATTTTCTAAATTGGCTGTTCCCACCCAAAAAGAAATCATGCATGCAAAAAACACATTACTTGTAAATTTTTATCATACGAGAGAGGCACCAAACGTTATCCGCGAAGTAATCAGCTCATTTAATAATAATAGTGACATCGATGTCTTAACCATTTGTTCCGGTGGCGAAAACGTCATTCAATATATTTCTCATGACTGCGTGTCAACCATAACCACTTTTGACATGAACAAAGCACAATTAGATCTTTGTTTATACAAGCTATCACAAACCCATAAAGCTGAGCATATTGATGTAGGTAGGTTTGAATATCTATTTGAGTTAGTAAGGGAGTACTTCATCAATTACAAAAATGAACAGTTGATAGTACAGGACTATGCCATAAGTCGTGATGCACTGGATTACGTTATAGAGCTGGTCTTTGATAATGAAATATTGAATATATTGTTCTCTGATGAAGCAACCAAGTATTCAAAACAATCATTTAGCGAGCACTTTAAATTAGCGTATGCAAAAATGTTGCGTGACATAAGCGATGAAAATATTACGAACAACAATTCCGAAAACGTTATTTTAGGAACAAATATTACTGATAACTGCGCGACTATCTGTCAGAGAAATAAAACACCTATTACTTACCTTAACCAGAGTGCTGAGACTGTTCTTTCACAAGCAGGTAAATTTCACCTTATAGACTTATCAAACATAGGTGATTGGATGCCATACACTGAGTTTCAGCAATTAATAATGCAAGCCTTTGACAAGTTACACAAGAATGGATGTTTAGTTCTAAGAAGACTATTAGGTGATTATTCTCTCATGGGTTTAACTGTTGGCCACATTACCTTACTTTACGATGAAACGGGATTTTATTCCGAAACAGTGATGATCAAGAAATGAATTTCCGCTTATTAAAAGCCTCAGAATATTCATCGTATTCTGAGCAACTCAAACAATTTGAAGCGCAATTCAGCTATCCATTAGGTGAGCAGGAATTTCAAATTAAACATGGAGCTGTTGATGGGAATTACTTCTCATTTTTTCAAAGTTTAGGACAGGAGAATGTGTTTGTTTTAGAGCATAAATGCAAATTATTAGGCGTGGGGTGCGCCATACTACGGAAAGTAGGCACTCAAAGCTTTTGGTATTTATGTGACTTCAAACTCAATAAGAGTGTTCGAGGTAAAAATATACTAGTTTATTTATTGATACGTTATTTAATCCCTTTCTACTGCAAATCAAAAAATTTAGTAGTGATCAATATGTCTCCACCAAATAATAATTGGTTAGTAAAGAAAATCAATTCAATATTGTTCTTTTTGAAGCTAAAAATAAAACCTATATATTTCTATGAATGGACTCTTGATGAATATGAAGAAGTAGTGAGAGAGATACCTGAGCCATTTTCAGATATGGCTCTTTATACAAACTATGGCAATAAAGACATAATGATAGCTCATGAAGTAAGACCAATAATTCATATTGTAAATAATGACCACGCGAGTATTAATTTACCATCACATAATACAGTGAACATTAATAACCCCCTATTTAAAGGAGCGAAAAAACAGCCAATATTCATGCTAGCGAGTAGTAATAAGCTCAAGGGGGCTATTAACCAGCACCAAATTACTCCAAGTTATGTTGGTACCATGATTTGCAGTAAAGCCATTAACGAGGAAAATCTTAGATTTTCTAGCTTAGAGATATAGGGGGGGGGGGGGGTCTTTAATTCCAAACTTCATTTAAGGTTTCGTTCAGGTGGTCGTATTAGCTACTTGATGATGAATGACCGTTATGGTGGCAGCAATGTCATTAACTTAAGATTAATTTTCTAATTTACAACAAGTTAGCTAGTTGTTAACCTAGTTATGAATTAAAAATATAGAGAAATCACCAATGAGCTGTTCAGTATTTAATTCAAATAGTACAAAAGTTGACCAATAAAATTCATTCAACTGAGTTTTTAGAAAATCACCGCAAAAAACCTACCGATTTCACTCGAAATCGCACACTTACTTTTCCTCGCTTAATGAGTTTTCTGTTGAATGCTCTTAATGGTTCAATTCAAGCTGAACTCGTTCGGTTTTTCAATGTTATAGATGATAGCTACTTGTCAACCAAGTCAGTGAGTACCGCTGCTTTTTGTAAAGCCAGAAAGAAACTATCTCATCGGGCATTTATTGAGTTAAACGATGATTTAGTTCAAGCCTTCTATGAAGCTGCAACCATTGATAAATGGCAAGGCCATAGGCTGTTAGCTGTTGATGGCTCAGTCACACAATTACCTATCTCTGATGAACTACTTGAGCATTTTGGTAAAGCTCGCCCACAAGCTGCTATGCCTCATGTTCGCCTTTCACAACTGTATGATGTTAAGAATAATATTACGCTAGATTTACAGGTAGCAAGCCATTCAACAGGAGAGCGTGAAATGGCACTAAAGCATTTAAATAAAACCCAAACAGGCGACTTAGTCGTTTATGACAGAGGTTATCCTGCCGCTTGGTTTTATAAATACCATAGGTTAAAGAATGTAGATTTTTGCATGCGCATTGTTAAAAGTTCTAATGTTGTTAAAGCTTTTTTAGAAAGTGGAAAATATAGTGATATCGTTGATTTTCCTTGTATCGAGAAGTCTCTTCGTCGATGTAGAAAAGATAAAATATCGACCGAATCACTACGTTTACGATTAGTGCGAGTTGACCTACCATCAGGTGAGCCAGAGGTTTTGGTTTCATCATTAACAGATCTACAAGCTTATCCTACGGCTCTTTTCGCTAATTTATATCACCAACGCTGGGGAGTTGAAGAAGATTTTAAAGTATTGAAAAGTCGTCTCAATATTGAGAATTACTCGAGTATATCTGTTGAAGGTATTTTACAAGATTTACACGCTAAGCTATTGACCAAAAACCTTTCAGCTTCTGCGATCCATGATGCAAAACGAAAAATAAAGAAACCTAAAAACACTAGGCTCTACGAATATAAAATCAATTTTACCTTTGCAATAAATCAGCTCAAAGATAATATAGTTCGCTTCACAATGAAGCTAGCTGAATTTGAGCTATATGAATTACTGATAAGTAAAATATCAAAGAGTTTAAGTGTTATCCGACCCAATCGTAAGTTTGTTCGACAAGACCGTAGAAACAAGACAAATAAGTACCCAATGAATTATAAACGTATGTGTTAAATCCTTAAGTTAATGACATTGATGGTGGCAGAGCGGACTATCTATTAAGATAAATTCACGTCTAAAATAACTTTACCAAACTTCAAACCAATTGTTTTTAGTTTATAAAACCATGAAATTATGTGATATTACGGAGATGAATCCCTATTAAGCGATTATCGCTTTATCTATAGCCATTGTATGAATTAAAGGAGTTAATTTGTCTTTTACAATTGAGCAGTTACATCTAGGTCAAAAAGATCATTTCGAAAAAAACTTCTCCAATTCCGATGTGATGTTATTTGCGGAAATTTCAGGAGATAGGAATCCCGTACATATTAATGATATTGCCGCAAAAAATAGTGTCTTTGGTCACCGTGTTGTTCATGGCGCGTTTGTATTAAGTACTGTTTCGGCATTGTTAGGGGAAAAGCTGCCAGGAGAAGGCACGATATATCTGGGGCAAGAAAGTAAATTTATAGCGCCAGTTTTTATCGGTGATACCGTTACTGCAACCTGTGAAGTGGTTGAACTTATGATAGACAAAAACATCGTTAAATTACGTTGCAGTTTAGTTAATCAAAAGGGCAAAGTGGTCGCTGAAGGGCTAGCAACTGTAATGCCGCCTAAAAAATAGAATGTGTAAATACCTGAAATGACAAACGCTACGTTAATGTTAAAGCTATAAGCAGCGTTTATGGTTGGGCCAATGGTTTTGGAATCTATTCCATTAACCACATTCTGGCTTTACGCCCTGGTAAGTAAAACTTGTGCCACTGGCTATTAATGTTTTGAACATCGACACCGCCAACAACATCACGGTAGTTTTTATTCCACCATAAATTGTGCTCTGCGGTATTCACCCAAACATCTTGGCCGTTATCACATTTGTTAATACCCACCACACCAATGTGGTCACGTTTGAATAAAATCACACAATCGTTAAAGCTCATTACTTGCATGCCGTGACCTTGTGCAGCGTTATGAAACTTTACCATGCCAGCAATGTCTGCTCGCTTGTATAAATCCTGCCAACGGTTACCGTCATTACTTTCGTTATGATCTGAGTACATCATCGGCGTACCGCCATCACGGCCCATAATGTAGGCATTAGCTAACAGCTCATCGGTAGCATCCAGTATTTGATATCTAAATCCTTCATTGGTTGGAATATCATGAGTTATTGAAAAGGTTACCGCTTTATTGGGTGTTAATGCTTGTCCATAGGCAGCAGGGTCAACAAGTTGGTTCATTGAACCGCCAAAACCAAGGGCACCGCGTAGTGAAGCAAATAATGGGAAGTCGTAAGCGCTATGGCCAGTGTCATTTAAATACGGCGCTAAGAAGCTATCGTAGCTATTGTCGCCAGCGCCACCTGAGGTAATTATTTCACCAAAAACATGTACGCCATTTTTGATGTCGTTATTAAATACGGCATTAATGTGATAGTTGCTCATGTGTTTTGCGGCATCAACACGAAAGCCAGTTACGCCGATATTTTTTAATGCTTTTAAGTAAGCTTGTTGCTGCGAAACAACCCAGTTATTTGGGTCTAAATCAGGGAGTCCAACATCGCCATTACCACCACAAAGTCGCCAATATTGTACATGACCGGGGTTGCCCCAATCAGTAATACATCCTGCTGGGTGAAAATCATTTGCACCATAGCTACCCTGTTGTAAATCGCCGAATAGCTTAATTGAATTGTAGTAAGTGCTATCAGCCGCATAGGTAGCGAGTACCGTTGCACCTGGGTAGTTTAAATCTGAGCGTTGAGATGATTCGTTCGCCATATGGTTGAATACGATGTCGGCGTAGGTTTCAATGCCTTTGGCTTTTAGGGCATTAACCATATCTTTAAAGTCGTTGGTATCGCCTAAAGGGCTATGAATAACTCTAAAGTCTTGTGGCTGATAACGAGCCCACCATTGATCGCCTGAGGATTTATATGCTGGTGAAACAAGGACTTTTTTGTAGCCTAAGTCAGCAATCTCTTGTGCTTTGCTAGCAACGTCATCGTAGGTCCAGTTAAAAGCATGCAGTATGGTATCAGCGTATGATCCTTGACTGAATAATAGAGTGCTGGCGATGATTGATGCTTGGGTAAATTTCTTCAATAGGGGTGTAGTTTTCATGAATTCCTCGTTTATATTATTTTTATTGTTGTAAACTTTCTGGGCTGCTGAGCGAGCAACTAATTGAGCGTAAATTAAGCGAAGATAGTTATCAATCCCCCTACATACGTATTCATAAAGGTATTTGAACAGCTCCACGAAATGAAGATACCAGCACTTTCACTCAACTATTTTGCTTAATTATTCGACTTATCTATGTCGGATTTAGCATAAGTTTGAGAGTCACTCTATACTTCGTCTAAGACTTTCCCTGTTGCAAGGCATAGCTAAAATATGGATAAAGCAAACGACATTGATCTTGATAATCAAAGCAATACAGATGAGTTATTTGGTCACCCTAAAGGTTTATATATTTGTTTTGCGACTGAACTTTGGGAGCGGTTTTCATTTTATGGCATGAAGTATTTGCTGCTTTTATATTTAACAAAATACCATTTATTCTCTGATGGAGAAGGCTTGGAGGTATTAGGCTCCTATGCGGGTTTAGTTTATACCTTGCCTGTTATTGGCGGCATGTTAGCTGATCGCTACCTTGGCATGAAAAAGTCGGTAATATTCGGTGGTACCTTACTCTGTTTGGGGCATTTACTGATGGCAGTAGAAGGCCATCAAGCAGTGCAATATGTGGCGGGTACTATTTTAACGTCAGATTTAACCTTAAATAACGGTACTGTACTGAGTGCGGGTACACAATTAACTGAAACGATTAAAATTCAAGATTTAGCAGCGCTGAATGTTTTTTACTTGGCACTATCGCTGATTGTTGTTGGCGTTGGTTTTTTAAAACCCAATATTTCTACCATAGTCGGCCAGCTCTATAGTAAAGACGATCCTCGTCGAGACTCTGGGTTTACCATTTTTTATATGGGTATTAACCTTGGCTCTTTTGCCGCTACTATTATTTGTGTCTATTTAGGTGAAACCTATGGTTGGCGTTACGGTTTTGGTGCTGCTGGTATAGGCATGTTGTTTGGTTTACTGACGTTTACTAAGGGCCTTAAATATTTACGTGGTTTGGCAGAGCCACCCAATGTTGAAGTATTGAGTGAGAAAATTTGGGGTTTGATCAGTAGAGAGCATTTAATCTATTTAACGGCTATTTTAAGTTTGTCGGTATTTTGGCTCGTTATTCAACATGAGCCCGTAGTCTTTGCTGCTCAACAAATTTTATTGATTGTGTCGGGTGTAGGGCTAATTGCTTACGCAGCATTAAAAGGCAGCAGGGAAGAGTTCCAGCAAATGCTGGTGTTGATGGTGTTAATTGGTTCTACCATCGTATTTTGGGCCTTGTTTGAGCAAGCTGCGGGGTCGATGACGCTATTTGCCGACAGAGTTGTTGAGAGAAATATTGCTGGCATAGAGATAACTGCGGGGCAATTTGGCGCTCTTAATGCAGGTTTTATTATTATGTTGGCCTTACCTTTTGCTGCGCTGTGGGTATGGTTAGAGAAGTATCGGTTAAATCCTAATATTCCGATAAAATTTGCTTTGGGTATTATTCAAGCAGGTTTAGGTTTTGGTGTGTTGGTGTTCGGGGCACAATTTCCCGATGAGGCCGGTAAAATCAGTTTATGGTGGTTAGTGTTAGCGTATCTTATTCATACGACGGGTGAGTTGTGTCTTTCGCCAGTAGGCCTTTCGGCAGTGACTAAGCTTGCGATACATCGCGTGGTAGGTTTATCAATGGGGGTATGGTTTTTGGCTACGGCACTGTCTGAAACGCTAGCCATGCGTTTAGGTAAATTAGCAGCTATTGATACCCATAGTGGGGAGCTTAGCAGTGTTAGTGATAATCTTATTATTTATACCCAGCTGTTTGAGTTTTTAATGTGGATTGGTATTGGTACAGGCGTATTACTTCTACTGATATCTCCGCTATTAAAACGGGGTATGCATGGTGTTCGCTAAGCTGCTTTTAGCGACAGGACTATAAGGTAGTAATGAATTAATGGTGCTTATCGATGTGGTGATCGGAGTGTTTAAAGTAGTGATAATAAGCATGAACCGAAAACCCTATGATAAGTGCTATTACACATAATCCAACGACCAAAGAAAGTGTTGTCATAATTACCTCTGCTTTACTCATTTGTCTCTACAGATAAGTATAGCAAAGCTGGAAATAGTTATTGGAATAAAGGGTATAACAAAGCAGAAAATAGTTGATGAAATAACGGGTATTTAACAGCTGGAAATAGTTACTGAAATGACGAGAAAATTTATTGTTAGTTGAATACTATGTGAGCATTGTCAGCCCTGCAGTAAGATTAACCTCACATCTTAGCACAGGGCAGAGAATGACCATTGAAACATTTACTATTAACTTACGTAATACTTTACGTGACACTTAACGTAAAACTGAAGGTAATTTTAAAGCTATTATCTTGCTTGGAACTCTAATACTGTGGCGTTAATACAAAATCTTGGTTGTCCATTTGGACCGTCTGGAAATACGTGACCCAAATGAATGCCTGAGGTTTTAGAGCGAATTTCTGTGCGTATCATACCGTAACGGTTATCAGGTTTTTCAATAACTGAACCATCAACTGCTTTAGTAAAAGATAACCAACCAGAAGCCGAGTTAAAACGGTCATCAGTATCAAATAATGGTGCGCCGCTTAGTTTATCTACAAAAACGCCATCGGGTGTATTTTTGAAAATTTCATATTCTTTACAAAAACGCCCATCAGTTCCTTCATCAAACGCCACATTAAAGGCTTCACTGTTTCCTAATTTAAAAGCACCTAATGTTTTATAAAAATAGTCAGGGCTCATGTAACCTTGTTTACCAAATACTTCTTCACCATCTTGGATAAATAAAATAGTCGGGGTTGCCCAAGTTTCAGTCTCTATAGTTAACCCTTCAAGTTGGCTCGCTAGACGATAATTTATCTCAATGCTACCTTTGTAATCATTAGCAACATTCTTTTTGAATTTTTCGCAATAAGGGCAGTAATTTTCTGATTCAATAACGACAATATGTTTGCCTGTTAACAAGGGCGTATTATCAAATTTTTGATTGGCTAGTCCCGTTTTACTTGCATTAGGATTAAACTTAACGCCAGTCGAATGATCTGGACAGTAACCATTTGGATTTTTCGCTAGATAATCTTGATGGTACTGCTCAGCTTCAAAAAATTCGTCAAGTGAGTTTATTTTTGTTTCTATTTTTCCATAACCATCGTCATTTAATAGTTTTTGATACTGCGCAGTAACTTTTAATGCAATATTATCTTGTTGTTCGCTATTCGTTAATATAGTTGAACGATATTGTGTACCAATATCATTACCTTGGCGATTAAGCTGAGTTGGATCATGTCCTTCATAGTAATTTTGCAAGATAGTTTCTAAGCTGACTAACGAGCTATTGAACGTGACTTTTACAACTTCTGCATGGTTATTTACATTGTATTTATTCTTTCTTTTGGTGATTTCACGATAACTAGCTCTGACATTTTTACCATCGGCATAACCTGAAACAGCATCAATAACACCTGGAATAGCTTGATACCTTTTTTCAGCTCCCCAGAAACAACCAGCGCCAAGCACTATGCTGTCTAAATGCGTTGTCGCAGGCATTTCTTTTGTTGAGTTTGATGATTCTGGCATCATTGCTTTTATATCACTCTGCGCCTTCGTCGAATTTGTCGCTGAATACTCTGTGGATTTTGGTGCCACAGCATAAAGGGTAAGTACTGAGATTAGTGCGATGGCTATGATGAACAATATATTTTTCATAATTTTATCCTGATTCAACCTGTGAAGAGCGATTGATTTGTTAAACTTAACCTAAAGTATAAATGACTGATATCGCTATAAAGTCACTGAAATATCACAATTTCATCACAATGGTGAGATAACTACTCAAAGTGTATGAAAGTGTAAACCTATGCGGGTAATAAAAGCGCTAAAATAAGTGTACTAGGTTACAATAGGCCGCTAATAATGAACTTTATGTAATCAAAGCTCATTACGTCTGAATATCAATACGTAACAATAATAATAAAAGATTTGAATTCAATAAATGATTAAACAATTACCCTCTATACCGCGTGTGTTCTTTGTATCACTGAAATTATTTGCTGTGATTGCATTTTTGTCTACGTGTTCTTTGGCTCAGGCAAAGTCTGCTAAACCAGCAAAGTCAGGTAAGTGGCATGAAGCAGATTTTGTTGATGCGTATTGTCAGGGGGAAATTGAGTACGTCTTGGCGGATAGAACGCGGGTTGATTGTTTAACGGCTACTCACGCGATTGAGTATGATTGGGGAAAAAAATGGGCTGAGTCTTTAGGACAGGCGTTATTTTATTCCGCTATGACAGGCAAAAAAGCAGGCATTGTTTTAATTGTTAACCCAAGAACCAAAGAGAGGTATTTAAAGCGTTTAAATAAGGCTATTTCGGATAATAATCTTGATGTTGATGTTTGGACTATTACCAACCAAAAAACTTAGTAATACTCACGTTTTCTCTATGTATCACACTGCTTACTAAAGTGTGATAACCAAACTACCGGGGAAAATATCATGTCCAATTCTGCCTTGATCAGTTGATGGTCATGTTTACTTGAAAACCACAAAACGATATTTTCGTGCTCTCCCACTTCAATCACTTTAATGGCTGTTAATTCCCCCCACTTTTCATGAATAATGACTTCTTGTTCGGCGACTTCAAATTGATACCGTTCTACTTTTTTACTGGCTTGGCGAGATAAATTAAAACGGGTATTTCCCTGCAGTAAATTCAACCGAATTTGTGCTCCTAAGGTATCTAAATCATATAATGCATGGTTTTCTTTGTTATTCTCTTCTTCATTTTTCTGTTGATATTGAGACACTTTAGTATCGAGGATTACCCTTGATGATAGCCCGTTATCAGATATTTCTGCGACCATTTCTCTTGATTTAATACCGGTTAGTTTTTGTGAAAAACGGGGTGTTAAAAAATGCTGATACTGAGGAGAATAGTGCATAGCACTCTGTTGTTGATAGGTTGAATCAAGCCACAAAAAAGTCACTTCACCATATGACGCTACGGTTGCTTTAGTCGCTGTAGGCTTGCTGTTATCCCACTTTATTTGTCGGTGTAAATAACCCACTTTTTTCCCAAGAAAATAAACATCGTATTCAAAGTTTTTATCACACTGATGAAAGTCACTTATTGTTTTTGCTGTTAACGAGCCCATAACATTGGCGTGTAATTGGCTCGTAAAATCAACCAAGCAGTAAGCCAATAGACATAATGGCGTTAGGGCTTTTAAGATTTTATTAGTTAGTTTAGTCATATTCGGTTTAACCATGTTTGATTGGGCTTTGCTCGGTGTAGCGTGCACTTATTCTTACCCTCTAAAATTTACAATTAAATAGTTGTCTTTAATGCTCACTTTGATGGAAGCATTTTTTCTATGGTCTAGAATCTTATAGTAAGGAAAGTTTCGTTTTCGTTAAGCGTATTGCAAAGCATCATACAGTCCGTTTAATGAATGGAGAGTATTTTATTTAACACTACCGTATTTAGGGTGATTAGGGAAAAGTTATGAGTGAGAATAATAAGAAAAAAGCATCGGATTTATTCGTTCAAGCGCTGGAAGCTGAAGGAGTCGATCACATTTTTGCGGTACCCGGTGAAGAGAACCTAGATATGGTTGAATCTTTACGTAATTCTTCTATTAAGCTGGTATTAACTCGCCATGAACAAGGGGCAGGTTTTATGGCTGCTACCTATGGTCGCCTTACCGGTAAAACGGGGGTTTGTATGGCAACGCTGGGACCAGGCGCAACCAATTTGTCTACCCCTGCAGCTTATGCTCATTTGGGCGGCATGCCGTTACTGATGATTACTGGGCAAAAGCCAATTAAGAAGTCGAAGCAAGGTCAGTTCCAAATTATTGATGTAGTTGGCTTATTTGAACCTATTTGTAAAATGTCAAAACAAATTGTGCATGGAGATACTATTCCCTCATTAGTACGTGAAGCTTTTCGTCTTTCAGAAGAAGAGCGACCGGGAGCTGTGTTGTTAGAATTACCTGAAGATATTGCTGCAGAAGATTGCACTGAGCATGTGATGACACCACACAAACGCTATTATGCAAGCCCAAGTAATGTGCCGATAGAAGAGGCTGTTGCGTTAATCAAGGCTGCTAAAATGCCGCTAATATTAATTGGTGCAGGTGCGAATCGTCAAAATGTTCGCGCAGCTATGTGTGATTTTGTTCATTCAACGCGTATTCCATTTTTTGTTACTCAAATGGGTAAAGGGCTGTCTCTTATACACATCTGACGCTGCCGACGAAGAG
>OJBR01000471.1_pt1 | contig 17807 bp, 16 predicted proteins | sample 1591161 | NCBI WGS metagenome assembly OJBR01 (sample SAMN05416803, study PRJEB24817) | seawater metagenome | isolation source: Sea water | place: Canada:Atlantic | collected 2013-07
TAATCGCGGCGAGTAGTGTGTAGCCTAGTCACTCTAAGCAAATACTACTCAACAAAGAGTAAAACGCTTTTAGCCGAATTCTTCGGACAGCGTTTTTTGGTCATTTTTACGGCGTTATCGCCTTTTTATGTGGAATAACCACATGACAAAAGCTCTACCTTGTATAAATACCCAAAAAATCGCTGCAAAAACAATCTCGAAAGATTAACAGGCCCTAAGATTAATATTAAAAATTTTCTGCTACTTCAAAGGTCAATAGCTCTTTAGTTATCGGATGTGTAAAGCTCAAGCGTTGAGCATGTAAATGAAGTCTATCAGCACTATTGCCATATAAGCTATCGCCAATAATGGGGAGGTTAAGTCCATCAGGATGAGCGCAATGCATGCGCAGTTGATGTGTTCTGCCTGTAATAGGGTATAAAAATAACTTACTAGTGTTATCTACTTCTTCAATAAGCTGCCAATGTGTTTCAGCATACTTACCATGCTCATGGCATACCATTTGTTTAGGTCTATCATCAAAGTCACCACGAAGAGGTAAACATATCTCACCAGACGTTTTTTCTAATTTCCCCTCAATAGTTGCCACATAACGCTTGTTCACTTCTTTATTCATAAACTGTTGTTGCAAATGTTTATGGGCACGTTCATTAAGTGCCAGCATTAATAATCCAGAAGTGGCCATATCTAATCGATGAACAATCAAACCACCGCTTGCTTGAGGGAACTGTGCCTTAATACGTGTATACACTGAGTCTTTAATCGACTTTCCAGGTACAGATAATAAACCTGCGGGCTTATTTACCACCACAACATGTTCGTCTTGAAAAATAATCTCTAGGTCTATACCTTCGGCTGGATTAATCAATAGAGGGTTTTTATCTACTTCCATACCTTCAAGCATGTGACCTAAAATAGGGAGGCACTTACCTTGGCAGGCAGGGTAGAAGTGTTTGTGCTTTCTTATTTCAGATGTAGGTTGTTTTCCCCACCAAAATTCAGCCATACAAAGCGGTGTTAACTTATTTTCAAAGGCATATTGTAACAACTTTGGAGCTGCGCAATCACCCGATCCTGCAGGTGGTCTTTGCAATAAGGTATCGGCAAAAATTTTAATTAAGTCTTTTCTGTCACCTTTACTATTTAGCATTTTGTATTGCTTGAAAAAATGCTTTTGCAGTGTTGAGGAGAGCTTTTTCCTGAGCTTTTTTAACGACTCGATTTCATCAGTAAGTTGCTGTAAATCATTTGAGGTTGAGCTAATCTTTGTTTGATGATTTAGTTTTAGTGCTTGCAGTGCTTTTTTGTCCGTTACGCTGGCGCGAGATAGGGCAATACTAATGTCTCTGTGTTCATCTTCAGCTAAAGCCGCTGTAATTAGCCAAGTACGTTGGTCTTTACGTGCTTTTTTATTATCCCGCATTTGCTGCTGCAGAGATTGTATTTCTTCATCAGAGTTAGCGACTTCTGTTTCCAATAAAACCGTTAACCGATCTATCTCAGGGTTAGCTGTGAGTAAGTTGATTTTTTTGTTAATACCATTGATTTCAACTTGTTGTTCTTTCTCAAATTCATTCTGGTTATATGCTTGATGTATCGTAGGAACAAAGTTGATTGAAGCGTCGTTGTCGATATTACTCTTATCAGTGTTGTTCTCATTCGCATTGCCAGAAAGTGCTGCTAAGTAGCCAAGCGTGCCTCGTGTATCTTTAACTATTAATACCCCATACATTCTCCCTTGTTGCTCAGTATCAACAGGATGGAACTTTTCCAATTTTTGTTGTAACTCTTCACTTGCCGCTAGTGCTAACGGATGTGCTTGATAACAAAATGGGTAGGTAAATTTATTGGGTAGTGAGTGGTGTGAAATATCACTCGCGAAAGCAGAAAAGTAGGCTGATATAGAGGTATTAGACATAGATGTTATTAGGACAGTAAAGTAACTTTAAAAGTAAATCTTGGTTTTAACCATGATTCATTATTGACATTTATACGTATTCTAATCGTTATTAATATAATACGCACTTTTAAAATAATCCTATTCTACTCGGTAATCATCAATAAAGGTTTCACCTTTGTTTTTTAAACATTCAGGAAACCCGTATAAAAAAAGCAGCCTTACAGCTGCTTTTTACTATGTTTTACTTACTACATATTATTGGTGTAGTTAATTTTATCTAGCTATCTAATTTACTAACTACGTTTACTACGAGTATTTGCTACTACACCAAACATTGCTAAACCTAATAAGAGAATTGTTGAAGGCTCAGGAATAGGGCTAGCTGTTATTCTCATACTTACATCAAAAGTATTTACTAGGCCTTCAACTGTTGTAAACCCTCGACAACCAGTAGTAGGAGCCATAAAGACAGCGGAACAAGCATCATCCGAAAGAGGACCTAAACCAGAGACTAAAAGTTCTACGTTATAGCTATAGTCGTCCAATATAAACATCTGGCTAAAAGGACCTCCAGGATCAATAACAAAAATATCATTACAAGGCACGGGAGAGGCTACTTCACAAGAGTCATCATTACTCGTTTCTAAGAAGTTAATCTGAAACATAAGATCTAAATCGGGTAGTGGTCCTCCTGGGGGGGTATTGGGGGTAAGTGTTAGTCTACTTTCTAACACTGCATTCATTAGCGTACTACCAGTAATTGGAAAATTTTGATGTGTCAGAGTTGAGGTTCCAGCTGCGGCTCCATTAGTATCTACAATTCCGCTAGAGTTACCATTGCCATTGCTACCAGCTACTTCAAGAAAACTCTGACCTTGACCAGTCGAAGTTCCCCAAGAAAGTTTAGTAGGTGCGCCCCAAACTACGTTGTTATTATCTGGAGTAACATCAGGAGCTCCTGGTGCAAATCCAGTGAAGGCGGTATCAACATTATAACCCCAGTCTGTAATTAGGGCAGCATTACTCGTAAAAGCAAAGCCTAGTGTTGAAAGTGTTAATACTGTTATAATTTTTTTAAGTGCTTTCATTTTTTGCTCCTTGTCAGTAAAATTTTAAAGTACACCTTAAAAGTACACCTTAAAGTAAGTAATAAGTGATCAATACAACTTAGGCCGTTAAGTTGGTCACGAATTGATACATTCCATGTAAGTTTACATTGATAAGAACTGCATAGAGCGGGCCATAGTAGCTATGTGGTTAAAATGTAACCCGTTTGTATTTTGAATAATTAGAGTAAATATTCAGACTGTAAAAATTGCTGACAGTACTTTTGTACAATTTTATTGTTCGACTGTCAGCAGTTTATAATAACTAGCTACCGCTGATGATTGTTTTGGTACTAATGCCACTTGAAATTAATGCCGCATTGCTGGGTAACTCTTCGTTACCGCTAAGCAAGTAAATGACCTGTTGGCCTTTTTGGGCAAGCTCTAACGCATGTTGGTAATTGAGCATAATCGTTGAATTGACACTTTGAGGATATTTTTCTGCATCGCGACGAACATATTCAATCAACTCAATATTGACCTCATCATCATAAAAAACAGCGTCAGCAAACTGTAAAGCGCGATGGGCTTTCAGTGTTAAATTATCAGGATTACCTTCAAGTGTTTGAATAAAAATAATTTCACCTTCAGGAGGAGAAATTTTTTCTTTCAAACTCATAATCAATAATTGCTCAGCCTCTTGATGTTTGCCATCAAGCAATGCTTGGCCTATTGAACCGCGCAAGGTGTTTTCCCAAAAAGTTCGACGATTACGTATCCCTTTGATACGTGCTTTTACATGGTCACGAAATTTTAATGAAAAATCAGCCAAGCGCCCGTAACCTTGCGGCAATATTTTCTCTATCTGTTCTCGTAACATACGAATGAGAATAGGCGCACTGCCTGAGCTTGAAAGCGCAATAATCATAGGCGAACGATCAATAATTGCTGGCGTGATATAAGTACAAAGGGCAGGTTGATCAACCACATTAGCAAGAATGTTAAATTCTACGGCTTCATGATAAACCTGCTCGTTAACGTCGGTATTATCGGTGGCGGCAATAACTAGGGTAATCTTAGTTAACAAACCTGCTTTATAGTTATGTTTTAACCAATTCAATTGATTTTCTTTAATTAAGCGCTCAACACCTTCCGTAACGCATTCTGCCATTATGGTAATGTTTGTTGTGGTCTTTAACAGTAATTCAATTTTACGAGCGGCAACATCACCACCACCAATTACCATGGCATTAATTTTACTACCATCAAGAAAAACGGGAAAATACTTCATCTACATGTCAACTCTTTTACTAACCAATCTTATAGAGTCAGATTAACATAGCAGAAAAGATAAAACCTTAATCTGTGTTATGCGTACTCTGAAATTATCACTTAATTTAGCGTAGAGTTTTATACTTAACTCGCTGTAACACTTAACTTTGACTCACTTACGGCTAAGCCGTTCGCATCACCATATATAAACCAACCAGGTATAAACTCAATATTGGCAAAATTAACGACGACATTAGTATCGCCAACGCCTAATTTTTCCGTTTTTATCGGGTTACAGCCAAGCGCTTTTACCGCAATGTCTAACGTTCCGATAGTACCTGCATCTCGAATACAGCCATTAATAACCACGGCTTGCCAATTATTTTTAACCGCATTCTCAGCGATCATATCGCCTAATAATGCTCGGTTCATACTGCCTTTACCATCAACAACCAGTACTTTACCTGTTCCTTCAGTTGCTAATAATTCTTTTACTTTTGAATTATCTTCAAAACATGAAACGGTGACTATCTCGCCGGAAAAAAGAGTGTTTTTTCCGTAATCAATAAAAGCTTCATTCGCAAGGCTAAGTTGCTCAGGATGTTGATCAAATAGGTCAGGGAGAAGATCCAGCATATTATTTTCCTTTTTGTTGTTATCGCGACTTTATAAAATTACTACGCAGTGAGCGTAATCAATACTACAGGCTCAGGTGTTTTATATTTCAACAGCCTGTTTTACCCACAATAAAATAGCAAAGTTAATGAAAGTGGTATTATTTATGCCTACTCTAGCAGTAATGAATGATAAACTAGCATCAAGCTTATTTATTGCTACTATTTGCCAATTACATCGGCTCTTTGCACTCACGACAGAGGCATAGACAACGAATGGTAGCAGACACAAAATACCAGTAGAGAAAATCAAATGCCTTGGATACAACTTAGATTAAGTGCCAACGAAGATAATGCCGAAAAATATAGTGACTGGCTTTCAGCCTGTGGTTCTCAAGCCGTTACTTTTATTGATGCACAAGACACCCCAATATATGAGCCATTACCCGGTGATGAAGTTATCTACTGGTCTAATACGGTTGTCATGGGCTTATTTGAAGCTAGCCATGATATGGACAAGGTGATCAGTTATTTGCAAAGTATTCACCCAGATAAAGAGCAAATGCGCTACAAGCTAGAGCAACTAGAAGACAAAGATTGGGAACGTGAATGGATGGATAACTTCCACCCAATGAAATTTGGTGAGCGCTTATGGGTTTGTCCTAGCTGGCGCGATGTGCCAGATCCTGAAGCAGTTAATGTAATGTTAGACCCAGGTCTTGCTTTTGGTACCGGCACTCATCCAACCACAGCATTATGTTTAACCTGGTTAGACAGTTTAGATTTAAAAGATAAAACCGTTGTTGATTTTGGTTGTGGCTCAGGAATTCTATCTTTAGCAGCGCTGAAATTAGGTGCTAAGAAAGTTATCGGTATTGATATTGACCCACAAGCACTACAAGCAAGTCTTGCCAATGCCGAGCGTAATAATGTTTCCGATAGACTTGAATTATACTTGCCTGAAGATCAGCCAGAATTTAAAGCTGACGTAGTAGTAGCAAATATTTTAGCTGGGCCATTACGTGAGTTAGCACCAGTTATTATTGAATATGTTGGTGACAAGGGCTTGTTAGCTTTATCTGGCGTACTAGAAGAGCAGGCTGAAACCTTGCAAGTAATTTACGGCCAGTGGTGTGATATGGAACCAGTGAGCGTGCAAGAAGAATGGGTTCGATTAAACGGGCAACGCAAATAACACTATATAGTTAAATATAACTATATAGTGTTGGCCTAAACGGACAATAAAAGTAGTTATACCATTTGCATTAATTTAGTGATCAACATTCAATGAGGATAAATTTTCAAGTTCAAGGCGCGTGATTGAGCAATAGCTGGCTATTGGGATTGAGCGCAACGCAGAAATTGTAGATTTAGACCATTTGAAGATGGGCAATTAATTAGTGTAATTGGTATTATATATAACCATCGACTGTCATGCCTATCATGACTCTCTAAGCGTTATGCCCAAGCGTCATCCTCGAAGTGTCATACCCAAGTGTCATCCCCGAAGTTTCTAATCGGGGATCCAATTCTTTGTCCAAATGAATTCAACTTAGTTAGTTTAAGTGTTATATATTTCGTCTTAACAGACAACCGGATGACGATTAACTTATTTGAAATGGTAAATCAAAGATGATTATTTCTCGTAGTTCCAAGAGTTATCCAGTTTCTTTGGTTGACTTGTCTCAGGTACTTCAAACATAGTAACTCTATTACGACCTGCATTTTTTGACGCATAAGCCGCCATATCAGCATCCGCTAATAGTTTATCTAGATTAAAACCAGAGCGTTTTAAATCTGTTACGCCAAAGCTAGCAGTGATTGAAAATTCACAACCAGACTCTTCGGTAATTATCTCTTCAATTGCAGCACGGCAGGCCTCGGCGCGCAGCATTGCCACATCAATAGTACAACTGGTTAATACTAAACAAAATTCTTCACCACCTAAGCGGGCAAAAATATCATTTTTACGTCCAATGTTTTGACAAACTTTAATGGTTTCTTTTAATGCCCAATCACCGCATGCATGACCAAAAGAATCGTTAACTTTTTTGAAGTGATCTAAATCGAACATGATCACAGATAAGTCTTGTTGAGCATTCTTACAATATTTTAAAGCACTATTAGTCACATGAGTAAAATGGCCGCGATTATAAATCCCGGTTAATGGATCATACTCTGCTAGTTCTTTCACACGTTTATGTGAACGGCAAAAACGCATGCCAATAAAGGTAAAGGCTAAAATAACTAGCCCTAATAATAGGATGATTAGCTTTCTGTTCGCTGCTTGAGTTTTAGCTAATGCTTGTTCAGCAGCTAACGCATTGTTTTGTTCATTAAGCAGTTTAATTTGGCTTTCTTGCGCAAAAGAATTATGTTCAGCTAATTGAAAAGCAAGATGTTTGGCTTGTGCTTCATTAACATAGGTTTTATCTAATTCTGCATAGGTTTCATAATACTGAAGCGCAACTTCTTGGTGATTACTTCGTTTTTTAGCTACTTTATAGAGTAGTTTATAAGCTTTAATAACCGCTTGTGTAGTTTTAATATTTTGTCCAATCGTGACTGATTCTAAAGCTAGTTGTTCAGTTTTATCTAAGTTATTCTGTAACCAATAAGCTTCGGCTAGAGAAGTATATATTTCAACAATAAGTCTAGGGTATCTCGTAGAGTTTATTTCGGCTAAATGAGGAGTTAAATCATCTATTACCTGAGTGGGTTTATTATTAATAATATTGAGCTTTGCGCCATAAGAACGAATGAAATTTGCAACAATGGCTTCGCTTTCACAAAGCTTAATTGCTTCTGCTATTTCATTACCATTATGTTCTAATAGCTTTAAATGCAGTTTCGAGTCAATAATCATTGAAGCAGCAAAGCAAGAGGTTCTCTTTGCTTGACTGCTATTGGAGAGCAGTTCTGCATATTTTAAGCCGAGAGCATATTGGCCTATTTGATTATAAAAAATAGCAGTAGCTGCAAGTCCACTTTCTTTTATAGTATTTTTATTTACTTTTGGAAGTTGTTCCAAAACCATGGATAAGTGAATCAGACCTTCTGTCCAGTTTTGAGTAATGGCAAAAGTATTTATCATTGATGAGTTTGCTCTAAATTTAAGTTCAGTGCTCACATTTGATTTGAGTAAACTTTTATATGTCTTTATAGATTGATCCAACTGTCCTGAAATAGATTGCTGGTAGCCTATAAGGTAGTTTAAATAATGCTGTTGGCTTTCGGATAGAGAGTGTTTTTTATTTTTAAGGTCGTTAATTATTTTTTGAAATTCTTTAGGATCACTGCTTCGTATTTTATCTGCAACTTCAAGTTGTTCATCTACATTGTTGGTATTAGCCTCAAGTGTATTACTGATGAAGGAGAGGCAAAAAAATAGACATAAGTTAAATATACTAAGTCTATTTTTTAATAAAAGTTTGAAATGCATTTGGTTAGCAGTTAACTACTGATTTAGTTTCATCACTTTTGTCATCTTCATCTTCATTCTCTTTGTCTGTTGCTTCATCATCTTCAGCTGGGAAAAACACACAATAAATATCAGGGCAGATATCTAATTGACGTTCGAGTGAAATTACATCCTTATTGATGATAGCTTCTGCCTGCTCAGCAGTAATATTCGCTTGGGTTACCAGCTTTTCTATTTCAGCGTGTGGCAATTGTGCCATTGCTTCTAAAACTTTTATAACTTTACTCATAGTGCTTACTCCATTTTGTTGTTATTTTTAAAATCACTTTGTTCTGCTTAAAGATATTTTGCCAAGTTCATAAAACTAGGCTCAATATGGGACCATTTTTTGCTATATCTTCTTTTGTTTCAATAGCAGTTAATTTTGCTAATATCGCTTCATTAGGCTGCATTTGGCTACAAGGCGGTATTACCAAAGTAGTGTGCATTAATAGTTCAGCATCAACTAATTCAGTGAGTGTAATTGTATCAGCTCGCATGGTATCAATAGCAATGCCTTTAGCTTGATACAAAATCACTTGATGATCACAGGGATAATCTTCCAATAATAAATCAACCAGTACTTGGCGATAAGCGCTACCGGTGGAAAACTTAGTAAGAGATTTATCTCCAGCCAATGCTACTTGCCATAATATTAGATGCGCAGAGGTATCTACATTTCGTTTATAAAACATAAACTGACTAGTTTCATAGTGGCTGCAACCTGTTTTTCCTGGATCAATTCCTAAGTCTGCGTATAAGCAGTCTTCAGCAGAAATACCCGGTTCCATGCTAGCAGGCAAGTTTTCGAATTCTGCCTTTTTAATTGCTCTGTGGCTAATACAAGCAAATACCCCAGGGTGACCATAAAAGGCAGCTACTACGCTTTTACCATTGCGCACTTCGGCCAATATTGCTTCGACCATCTCGTTATAGGTTATGTTGCGGTTTTTACCTTCTTGGTAATAACTTTGCAGGCTACGGACGTCAGTATTCATACCTTCTAACCACTTTTCGGCAAAACCGTTGGCCATCAAGGAGAATACAACTTCAGCTTGTTCGATATGACTTTTAACGATAGGGCTAATATGTGCACCTAAAGTCATGCCTGTACCAACACACACTAAACTTCCTGACATAGTGAATACCTTTATTTTTTATTATTATTATTTTTATAGCTTTACATAATATCACTAGAACGGATTTGTACTAGAAGCAATTACATTGGTTAGTAAATTAGCAGAAAGGGTGTGCTTAAGGCAACGGCTAATCTTCTTTTTAGAATCTTGTTATTGTTGGCAATCTCTCATCGCCATTTCATCGGCAGTATTATCCATTTCTTTAGGTGAAGTATTGATAAATACTTTTTTTATTAATAGTTGCTTCCATTGCTGGTAATCGAAGTATTGATAGACTGTTATGCCATTTTTTTTTTGTAAATTAGCAGGTAAAATAAAACCAAGCTTGTTAACAAAGCGTTTGGTAGCTAGATTTTTACTCGCGTAAAAGGCATTTATTCGTTCTAGTTTTAGTTGAGTAAAGCCGTATTCCATTAACGAACCCATAGCTTCCTCAGGAAATAATTTCCCGTTAGCCTTAGTATCTAACATTATGCCTATCTCGGCTTGTGCAAGTTTTCTATCACCTGATTGTACATTATTTGTTGTAGGCCAAGTAAATCCTTGTACGCCTATTGCTCTATTCTCCGTCATGTTTACAATTGTCCAAGTCATGATTTTAGGCTGATTCTTTTTCATCATACGTAATGTATTGTAAAAGGCCTTTTCTGCTTTTTCATCGCTCAATGGGGCACTAATATTACGCATCACTTTGGCATCTGTATAAAGGTTAATAAAAAGTGCTTTGTCTTCTTCTAATAAAGGTCTTATCAATAATCGTTCAGTGGTAAAGCTATGCATTCATATCCTTAGCAATAAGTACATTTCATCTTTATGAATCATTAAAGCAATAAAATGTGCAAAAAATGTGTAAAGAGTAAACATTTAAATTTTTTCGTAATGCAGTTATTGCTTATATTATTTTTTAACTACTTGCTTTGCTCAGCAAACTTAATTACACCTGTTTTATGCACCGAACGATCAAAAATCACGTAATAGTTATTTAACAATGGTAAACCAATAATACTTTGATCAGGCCATTGCGGTAATTGACTTAATATACGAAAACACGTTTTGTTATAATTAGGTGTATTAACTTGCCAATACGTTGCTGGTGTACACGCAAGTTGCACTGCTTTTTCAGCGGTAGTAGCGGTTGCTGGCTCGCTGACAAAATTGAAATAGATTGTTGGCCATTGCTCTAGTTTCAGCTTATCTATATCTATTCCGACAAGTTGCGCGCTCATTTCTTTAAAAGGCGCTAAACATTGAGCAAAGTTAGCATTATAAGCAATGAGGTCATTAATCACTTGTTGGTATATTTCAGCCGTAAGTACGATACCTCCTGCACCGGTATCAATTATTGCATTGGTGAAATAACTTTTAAGGTGCTTTTGGTCAAGCGGCTCTGCAATTACTGGTTTGCTTGTGCCCACCTGAACAGATTTAAGATCTACATTGTAATAAACATCGTGTTCAACCTTGATGCTTTGAAATTCACCTTGGTATAAGTCGGTTTGCTCTTCACCACCACCCAAGATTAACAAACCTTTATTTAGGGGATCGTTGGCTAAAATAGTCGCTGGTGTCTTATTTTCTTTGTGTGAGTGGCTTTCATTAATATGTATTGCAGATCGTTTACTATAGAAAGCAAACTTATTTGCGCTAAGTTGCTGTTCTTCTAATAAAGTGAAGTAGGGCGTTACATCGTGTTCAGGATATTTCCACATCAGTTTTTTAAAACTGGCCAAGTCTTCACTGACTTCGCTACTAAACGGCCACGGATAACTCAGCGCAGGAGCAATTTTATGCTCGGTAAAATAATCGCTAAAATCAAAGCTCTTATTTAAGTGATGATAAGCCAAGCCTAAAATGCCATCGGCATCGCCAAATGTTTTACTCTGCTTTACAGAATGAACCAGTGCAACAGGCGCATTACTTAAATTCATGCTTGGGTTTTTCGCAATGCTTTGCGGGTGTTCCGACTTATGGCAATGCTCATGAATATTAATACTAGTGAATATCACCGGGCCATTCCAACCGCCAACACCGTAATTAACTTCCTGAACTGCGGTGCTAGGTGTCAATTCTTTATCAAGTGTTGCTTGGTAAGTAGTACTTTTTACTACAAGGGTACTACTGCCGGTATCGAGTAGCAGGTTCACCGGGGATTTTTCACTGCCAAGGTGTAAAGTTGCGCTGTAATCACCTTGTCCAAATACATTCGTAATGGGCATTCTTAATATGGTTGTCATTATATTTATAATTATTATTAGTTTAGGTAAGTGTTAGTCATTTTACTTTGCCACAGTTGCAGCCGTTGTTCGAGCTATGTTTGCGACATATTTGGCTTTATCTTTTTTGGCAGCTTTGTCAACAATTTTATTCGTAAACTGTACAATTAACGCTCACATTAATACTTTAATAAATGTCAATATCAAAAAGGTGAAAAAAATCAAATATTGTTCAAATTCTATGCTTTTCAATTGAAATAAAAACGAGTAAACTTAGCGCCCTTTTGAAAGGTAGCTCAAAAAAACAGCAGTATGAAAATAGGTACTTATCAACTTAATTCGCAGGTAATGCTTGCCCCCATGGCAGGAATAACCGATCAACCTTTTAGACAATTATGTTGTCAACTGGGTGCGGGTTTAGCAGTGTCCGAAATGCTTTCGTCAAATCCGAAAGTATGGAACACCGAAAAGTCGAAATTGAGAATGCTGCATGGTGATGCTGCAGGTATTCGTTCGGTACAAATTGCCGGAAGTTGTCCTGATGAATTAGCGTTTGCTGCCAAAGTAAATGCTGATAACGGCGCACAAATTATTGATATCAATATGGGCTGCCCGGCAAAAAAGGTAAATAAAAAATTAGCGGGTTCTGCGTTATTAAGAGAACCAGCACAGGTTGAACGTATTGTTCAGTCAGTGGTGAATGCGGTAAATATACCGGTCACGCTAAAAATTCGCACAGGATGGTGTGAAGATACCCGTAATGGTATTGAAATAGCAAAAATTGCTGAAAATAGTGGTATAGCATCACTCGCAGTGCATGGCCGTACTCGTAATGACTTTTATAAAGGCAATGCGGAATACGACACGATTAAAGCAATAAAATCAGCTGTTTCAATTCCTGTAGTGGCAAATGGTGATATTACGTCACCTGAAAAAGCACTACAGGTTTTAAATCATACGGGCGCGGATGCCATAATGGTTGGCCGTGGTGCACAGGGTCGTCCGTGGATTTTTCGAGAAATTAATCATTTCTTGGCTACGGGTAATAAGATGCCTGCACCTGCATTGAGCGAAGTTCGTTCAATTGTATTGGCACACGTTATGGAGTTACATCAGTTTTACGGCGATTTCAAAGGTGTGATGATCGCTAGAAAACATGTTTCTTGGTATGTACAAAACCTAGTTGAGACCCTAGACGGTTTTAGCACAGCGTTTACTATTGACCAAGGCAAAGCGTTTAGGGCTATTTTTAATAGTTTAACGTCTACCGATGAACAATTGGTGACGTTAGGCCAATTTTTTGATGACTTTGCGACTGGCTCTTATTAGGGCGAGTACAAGTTGTTGTAGTTTTATTTTATTTTTATTAACAAAAGAAAGAGTTATATCATATGTTCGAACAAAATGTTTCTTCTCCATTTATCACTGGCGATATTCAAACACAAACAAAAACTTCTCCATTACGTAGCCAAGCTAAAATCGCAATCAGCAACTACTTATCACAATTGAATGGTAATGATGTTGATGATATGTATGACCTTGTATTGAGCGAAATTGAAGCGCCAATGTTAGAAGAAGTTATGATGTACACTCGCGGTAATCAAACACGCGCTGCTAACTTACTAGGTATCAACCGCGGTACGTTACGTAAGAAACTTAAAAAATACGGTATGAACTAATATCGAATTTCAATGAAAAGCACCCTCGGGTGCTTTTTATGTTTTAAAACATTGAAAATCATTTTAAATAATCATGTAACCATGCAAGTTAACGGCACATCGGCGGCAAGTTAGCAGTAAGTTACAACTAAGAAGGTAAATAAACAGATGGATACTCCACGTCCAATTAAACGCGCACTGTTAAGTGTTTCTGATAAAGCAGGTATTGTTGAGTTTGCTCGACGTCTAAGTGAGAAGGGTGTTGATCTTCTTTCTACTGGCGGTACAGCAAAATTATTAGCCGAAAACGGCATCAAAGTAACTGAAGTCTCAGATTATACTGGTCACCCAGAAATCATGGATGGTCGTGTTAAAACGTTACACCCTAAAGTTCATGGCGGCATCTTAGCGCGTCGTGGTACCGATGAAGTAGTAATGGAAGAAAACGATATCAGCGCAATTGATATGGTAGTGGTTAACTTGTACCCGTTTGCTAATGCAGTAAGTGATGAAAACTGTTCATTAGAAAATGCTATTGAAAACATTGATATCGGTGGACCTACAATGGTTCGCGCCGCTGCTAAAAACCATAAAGACGTAACTATTGTTGTTAATGCTAGCGATTACGATCGTGTATTAACTGAATTAGATAACAACAATGATTCTTTAACGTATAAAACACGTTTTGATTTAGCAATTGCTGCTTACGAGCATACAGCTAGCTACGACGGTATGATTGCTAACTACTTTGGTAAAATGTTACCAGCATACGGTGAAGCAGAATCTGAGTCTGAAGCTTCTTTCGGCGCATTACCGAGTGAAAAAGTTAAGTTCCCACGTACTTTTAATAGCCAGTTTATTAAAACACAAGATTTACGTTACGGTGAAAACTCTCATCAAGATGCGGCTTTTTACAAAGAAGCGAATCCTGAAGAAGCATCAGTTTCTACCGCGACTCAATTACAAGGCAAAGCCTTATCTTATAACAACATTGCTGATACTGATGCTGCATTAGAATGTGTTAAAGAATTTGACGAACCAGCTTGTGTTATCGTTAAGCATGCAAACCCATGTGGTGTTGCTATTGGTGATGATATTTTAGCGGCTTATGAAGGCGCTTATAAAACAGATCCTACTTCTGCTTTTGGTGGCATTATCGCGTTTAACCGTGAGTTAGATGCAGATACCGCTGAAGCAATCGTTTCTCGTCAATTTGTTGAAGTAATTATTGCTCCAAGCGTTTCAGATGCTGCTGCACAAATTGTTGCTGCTAAACCTAATCTACGTTTATTAGAATGTGGCCAGTGGGATAATAAAACCACAGGTTTTGATTTTAAACGCGTTAACGGTGGTTTATTAGTACAAGACACAGATCAAGGTCGAGTAACAAGTGATGATTTAACGGTTGTAACTAAACGTCAACCTTCTGATGAAGAGATGCGTGATTTACAATTCTGTTGGAAAGTAGCAAAATTTGTTAAATCTAACGCAATTGTTTATGTTAAAAACAGCTCTACTATCGGTGTTGGTGCAGGCCAAATGAGCCGCGTATACTCAGCGAAAGTTGCGGGTATTAAAGCTGCGGATGAAAACTTAGAAGTAAAAGGGTCTGTTATGGCCTCTGATGCATTCTTCCCATTCCGTGATGGTTTAGACGCTGCAGCTGAAGCAGGAATTACTGCGGTAATTCAGCCAGGTGGTTCTATGCGTGATGACGAAGTTATTGCCGCAGCAGACGAGCATAACATCGCGATGGTATTCACTGGAATGCGTCACTTCCGCCATTAACAAAAAACCTTGTTGCTAGAAAACACAAACTCTTCACGATAAGTACTCACGTATAGTTATACGCTCCGTGCTTATCGTTTGATTTTGAATCCTCTAGCTTAAAGGTTGTTTGTTAATCGTGTTGATGAGATCCAGCTTAAAGAACCTTCCTTAAGGTGAGATAGAAGTACAGAAGAGCAGTGTTGATTTATTTACTTACAATGAAAATTAGTATGGAAATACAATCAACACTGCTTGTTTGTTTAATACCACTTAGATTAATGAAGGTTACAACTTTCAATGAGGATAAAACTTCAATAACAAGGCGCTTGATTGACGAATAGCTGGCTATTGGGATTGAAAGCAACGACGTTATTGGATATTTAAACCATCTGAAAATGAATTCTTAATTAGTGTAATTGGTATGATATCTGTTATAAATATTGCCGTTAATTAATACTTATATGGGTATTGATAAAAATACACATTATTTCTACAAGGATCATAGTTATGACAATTAAAACAAACGCGCTTAAATCAATTGCTATTGCAGTCACCCTAAGCTGTAGTGCATTAAGTTTATCAGCTACAGCGCATGATACTCATGCACATGAAAATACTGCCTCAGTAAAAGCACTTGAAAACGCTGTTGCAGGTGATCACCGTACCGCTAAAAATAAAGCGCGTGATCAATATCGTCATCCTGTTGAAACATTGAACTTTTTTGGTTTTACGCCAAATATGACTGTTGTTGAAATTACGCCAGGCGGTGGTTGGTACACTGAAATCCTAGCACCGGCATTAAAAGGTTCGGGTAAGTTCTATGGTGCCCATTACCCTGATACGGGTGAAGATAACTATTACAGCAATTCTCGTAAAAAATTGGTAAAGAAGCTTGCATCTGACGTTGTATTTAGTGAAGTTGTTTTAACTGATTTCACACCACGCCAAAAAAGCGAATTAGCACCTCAAGGTACTGCTGATCTAGTTTTAACATTTAGAAATTTGCATAACTGGAAAGACGCGGGTGTAGAACAAGTATTTAAAGATGCTTTTAATGCACTTAAACCTGGTGGCGTTTTAGGTATTGTTGAACACAGATTACCAGCAGGTGTTAGCCCAGAAAAAGCAAGAGGCTATGTATCTGAAGTAAATACTATTAAACAAGCCAAAGCGGCTGGTTTTAGATTTGCTGGCTCAAGTGAAGTTAATGCGAATGCTAAAGATTTAGCTATTCATCCAAAAGGTGTGTGGACATTACCACCACGTTTAGCACTTGAAGACAAAGACAGAGCGAAATATTTAGCGATTGGCGAAAGTGATCGCATGACATTAAAATTTGTTAAACCAGCTAAGTAACTGCTGATTTAACACAAAAGAAAATTTATAGGAAAAACATATGAAAATCTTAGTTATTGGCGGCGGTGGTCGTGAACATGCATTAGCGTGGAAAGCGGCTCAATCAAGTCAGGTTACTAAAGTGTTTGTTGCCCCAGGTAATGCGGGTACAGCTACTGAAGCAAAATTAGAAAATGTTGCTATTGATGTTAGTGATAATGCTGCCTTAGTTGCTTTTGCTCAAAGTGAAGACGTTGCCTTAACTATTGTTGGCCCAGAACAACCACTTGTTGATGGTGTTGTTGACGCTTTTCAAGCGCACGGTTTAGCTATTTTTGGTCCAAGTGCCAAGGCTGCTCAGCTTGAAGGTTCAAAGTCATTTACTAAAGACTTCCTAGCACGTAATAAGATTCCTTCTGGTAGCTACGCAAAGTTCACTGAAGTTGAGCCGGCATTGGCTTATGTTCGTGAACAAGGCGCACCAATTGTTGTTAAAGCCGATGGCTTAGCAGCAGGTAAAGGCGTTATTGTTGCATTGACATTAGTTGAAGCAGAAGACGCGATTACAGATATGTTAGCGGGTAATGCATTTGGTGATGCTGGTCATCGTGTAGTAATTGAAGAGTTTCTTGAAGGCGAAGAGGCAAGCTTCATTGTCATGGTTGATGGTAAGAATGTTTTACCTATGGCAACAAGCCAAGATCATAAACGTGCATTAAACGGTGACTTAGGTCCTAACACAGGTGGTATGGGTGCATATTCTCCAGCACCGGTAGTTACACCTGAGATCCATGATCGTATTATGGCTGAAGTTATTATGCCAACGGTTGAAGGTATGGCTAACGAAGATGCACCGTATAGTGGTTTCTTATATGCAGGTCTAATGATCGCTTCAGATGGCACACCTAACGTTATTGAATACAACTGCCGTTTCGGTGATCCTGAAACACAACCTATCATGATGCGCTTACAATCTGATTTAGTTGACTTATGTTTAGCTGCCACACGTGGAGAGTTAGATAAAGTGTCTATTGAATTTGATAGTCGCGCAGCTGTAGGTGTTGTACTTGCTGCACAAGGTTACCCAGCAGATTACCCTAAGGGTGATGTAATTTCTGGTTTAGATACCAACAACAATGTATCGGCTAAGACTTTCCATGCTGGCACCAAGCTAAATGAGCAAGGTGAAGTAGTGACTAATGGTGGCCGTGTGCTTTGTGCAACCGCGCTAGGAAACTCAGTGACAGAAGCACAACAGACTGCTTATGAATTACTACATCAAATTACCTGGCAAGGTGTAGAGTTTAGAACTGACATTGCTTATCGTGCGATGGAACGTGAGCAAGAAAATCTGTCTCTTATACACATCTCCGAGCCCACGAGACCGTACTAGATCTCGT
>OJBR01000474.1_pt1 | contig 17622 bp, 11 predicted proteins | sample 1591161 | NCBI WGS metagenome assembly OJBR01 (sample SAMN05416803, study PRJEB24817) | seawater metagenome | isolation source: Sea water | place: Canada:Atlantic | collected 2013-07
ATTAAAATAAAGATAAATTTGCGAACAAAAAAGCAAATAAAAAATATATAAAACTTTTAAAGAAATAAGGGATTAAAAGTGGCCACTAAAAAACAAATTATTATACCTATCGTTATCTTAGCTGCAGGCATTGCTGCCATGGCTGTTTTTTCTAGTATGAAAAAACCACCAGAAGAAAAAGCTGAGGTTGATAACACGCCAATCGTTGCGGTAAGCGATATCTCAGTAACGCCAATGACATTAGAGGTAAACTCTTATGGCATGGTGACTCCTAAGTATGAAACTGAACTGATTGCTCAAGTTAACGGCGAAATAGTTGAATTGAGTGATACATTTCTACGCGGCGGTTTTGTTAAAAAGAATCAATTGTTAGCTCGTATTGACCCGAATGATTATCAAGCGGCCTTAATAGACGCACAAGCTTCTATGGCAACTGCCAGAGCGGCATTAGAAAAGGAAGTTGCTCAAGGTAAAGTTGCAGAACGTGAATGGAAGCAAATCACAGATACTTCGCCAACAGAATTGAGTTTACGTAAACCACAACTTGCCCAGGAACTTGCACGAGTTAAAGCGGCGCAAGCCTCAGTATTACGCGCAGAGCGTAACTTAGAGCGTACCGAAATAAGAGCGCCTTATGATGCCATGATCAATAGTCGTAATATTGGATTAGGATCTTTTGTCGGTGTTGGTACTAAAATTGGTCATGTATTGGCTACCGCAACTGCAGAAATTCGCTTGCCCGTTGCTGATAATCAACTTGAATTTTTAGCCAACCAAGGCGTGAATGCAAAAGTTAACCTTTTTGGTAAATATGCGGGTAAAGACACGCAATGGAGTGCAACAATCAAGCGTAATGAAGGTGTTATAGATAACAAAAGCCGCATGGGATATTTAGTCGCCGAGCTGAATGACCCATATCAGTTAAACAATAATACTGAGAAGGAAATAACACCACTACGTTTTGGTAGCTATGTTAACGCTAAAATTGTCGGTAATAACATTGCCCAAGCAACTTCAGTACCTAGACACTTAGTCGTTAATGGTAAAGTTGCTATTTTAGACAGTGATTCAAGATTACATTATGTAGTCATTGATATTGTTCGCCAACAAGGTAGTAATGTGATTGTGGCTAATGGTTTATTAGAGGGCGACCGCTTAATAGTTTCAGCATTAGACTACCCTGTTAATGGCATGAAATTGGCGTTAGTGGGTGATGAAACTCAGCTAGAAGAAAAAGAAGTTGAAGAAGACGATACCCAAATGGCGAGCAATAAAGAGTCAGGAGAATAGGAATGAGCTCTCATGACAACATAACCAACGAGAAAAATGATAATGAGAACTTAAATAGACCTCATGATCATATTGACACTCACACCGGCTTAATTGCTTGGTTTGCGCGTAACAGCGTTGCAGCAAACCTACTAATGATTATTATTTTAGTCGGTGGATTTTTAACGATAAACACTATTAACAAGCAGATGTTTCCACAAGTGAAAATTAACTGGATTTCATTTGCAGCACCTTACCCTGGTGCTGCACCACAGGAAGTGGAAGAAGGCATCACGATTAAAATTGAAGAAGCACTTGAAACCGTGCAAGGTCTCAAGCGAGTGATTACTTACTCTAACCGTAATTATTCAAACGGTTGGTTTGAAGTCGATTTAGATTACGACCCACAAATAGTGCTTGAAGAAGTTAAATCAGCGATAGACTCTATTTCCAGCTTCCCGGATGGTATGGAGCGTATTAAAGTTGAAAGAGAAAAATTTCGTCAAGAAGTTATGTACATCAGTTTATACGGTGACTTAACAAATGGTGAGCTGAAAGAGCTTGGCCGTAAAGTTCATGATGAAGTGCAACAATTACCCTTTGTAAATATTTCTGATTTATTTAGCGGCTTAAGCTATGAAATATCTATTGAAGTTAGTAAAGATAAGTTACGTGAATATGATTTAAATTTTAGCGATGTTGCTAATGCGGTACGTGGCCATTCTCGTAATATGTCTGCTGGGCAAATTCGTGCAGAAAATGGTTACATCAACTTGCGCGTAGAAAACCAAGCCTATCGTGGTTATGAATTTGAACAAATCCCAGTAGTTACCCTCGAAGATGGCACTAAGGTGCTACTAGGCGATATTGCTACTATCATTGATGGTTTTGAAGAAGGCTTACAGTATTCAAAGTTCAACGGTGAGAATTCTGTCACTATTTTTATTGGCGCAGCAGATAATCAGAGTATTACTGATGTCGCGACCGTAGTGAATAAATTCGTTGAAGAAAAATCTGCAACGTTACCTCCAGGCGTTAAGTTAGAGACATGGGTTGATATGACCTATTACCTTGAAGGCCGTTTGTCCATGATGATGGATAACATGAAAAGTGGTGCTGTCTTAGTCTTTATTATGCTGGCATTGTTTTTACGTGTGCGTTTAGCTTTTTGGGTCATGATGGGTTTACCTGTTTGTTTCTTAGGAACATTACTGGTGATGCCAATGGAATTTGTTAATGTCACCATTAACATTACCAGTCTATTCGCCTTTATCTTAGTACTGGGTATTGTGGTAGATGATGCCATTGTTATGGGTGAAAGTGCCCATGAAGAAATTGAGCAACATGGCCATACCACAGATAACGTCATTCGTGGTGTTAAGCGTGTTGCGATGCCAGCAACATTTGGTGTATTAACCACCATCGCTGTATTTATTCCATTTGTTATTGGTGATGGCCCTGAGTCTGCTTTTGGAAAATCCATTGGTTTTGTTGTTATTTTCTGTTTGATATTTTCGTTAATCGAATCGAAACTTATTTTGCCCGCTCATTTGGTTAAAATGAAGGTGAAAGAATTCAACCCGAAAAACCCGTTAGACAGAACGCGTGCCTGGATTGATCAATCATTGAAAGGTTTCATTGAAAATAGCTATCGTCCAAGCTTGGCTGTTTTTCTAAAATACCGTTATGCGGTGTTGATGTTCTTTATCAGTATCATGCTTATTAGCGCTGGATTATTTGGTGGTGGATTAGTTCGTTATGTCGGGCAACCCAAAATACCTCATGATTTCCCGCGTATTTCTGTTGAAATGAATGTTGATGCTTCTGAAAAAGCAACATTAAGCACGCTGTTAAATATTCAAGCTGTTGTTAATGGTATTGATAAAGAAATTGAAACTGAGCAGGGACAAGCCATGATTTCTGACATGCAGGTTGATTTACGCAGTCGAACCAGTGGTCAAATTATGGTGAAGTTGGTAGACCCTGAGCTGCGCGTTATGGATACGTTTGCCTTGGCTGATAAATGGCGAAACGCTATACCTAATTACCCTGGCGTAAAGTCGTTAACCATTAGTGATAATTTATTTGGTGGTGGGCGTGATGATGGTGATATTGCATTTAGATTAGAAAGTCAAAATGACGAGCAATTATTATTGGCAGCTAGAGAACTTAAGGCGAAACTCAATACGCTTAAAGGCGTTGGTGATGTTAATGATTCTCGCCAAACCAGTGCCAAAGAAGTGCAGTTTGAATTAAAACCATTAGCTTATTCAATGGGGTTAACGCTGGCAGATATTGCTTCACAAGTGGGTTACAGCTTTTATGGTCTAGAAGCACAACGTATCCTACGAGATAGCGAAGAGATTAAGGTCATGGTGCGTTACCCGCAAAATGAACGTAGTTCTGTTGGACATGTTGATGACGTCATGATCAAAGCGCCTAATGGTGCAGAATTACCTCTATCTGAATTAGCTGAAATTATGCTTACCGATGGTGTTACTCGTATTCGACGGGAAAACGGTAATCGCACTATTAATGTTTGGGCGAGTGTAGATGCCGAGCAAGTCGAGCCTTTTGAAGTAACTAAAGATATCCGTGATAACTTTGTACCTCAGTTATTGCGTAAATATCCTTTAGTGAAAAGTGAAGTTTCAGGCCGCATTCAAGAAGAGATGGAAAGTGCGGGTGAGCAAGTTCGTAACTTTATGATTTCATTGATGGTTATATTTTCTTTACTCGCTATACCGTTAAAGTCCTACTCGCAAGCTGTGATGATTATGGTCGTTATACCATTTGGTGTTATCGGCTCAGTCATGGGGCATTTAATTTTAGGTATGGATCTAAACATGTTCTCAGTATTCGGTATACTTGCCGCAGCTGGGGTGGTCGTGAACGATTCTTTAGTTATGGTTGATTATGTTAACAGTGCCAGAAAGCGTGGCGAAAGCCTAGAAGATGCGGTGATGCATGCCGGTACTAAACGTTTTCGCGCTATTATGTTAACGTCAATCACTACCTTTGTTGGTTTAGTGCCTATTGTCTTTTTTGAAACAAGTATGCAAGCCTTAATCGTTATCCCAATGGCGGTATCACTATCCTTTGGTGTACTGTTCGCAACTATAGTAACTTTGGTCTTAATTCCTAGTTTGTATATTATTGTTGAGGACGTTAAACGCTTAATATCGCGTATTATTAAGGCAGTTAAACGCTTTTTCTCTGGTAATAAACAAACGGAACTTACTGCAAAAATCGCTACTACAAAAGAGCTATAGTTAAGTTATTTGATTACTTAGCTAGCTAGAAAAGAATAAAAAAAGGTAAAATCACATTGGTTGATTTTACCTTTTTTATTGCCTTAATATCTTAGCGATAATTTGATATCACATATTCCTCGCAGCTGTATTAATGAGCTTACTTTTATTATTATTAGAGCTCTTTTTTTGGAGATATCAGCTTAATTAAAATGGTATCAGACAAATATGCCTCATCTACATCCTCTAATTTGTTATAACGGATCATAGATCGCAAACCATCAATATAAGCCTGTCCACGTTCAGAGTACTTATCTAAGGTACCCGCTAGTTCTAAACCTGTAATTGCCTTATTCTTTTCGCGTAACTTAGCTCTTAATACACGTAGTTTTTTATAAGCGCCAGTCGTATTGATGTTCAGCATATAACCCTCAACAGAATCAAGTGGACTATCAAAGCGAGCTAAACCATAATTTCCCAGTTCTTTCCGTTGCTGCTTTGGTGTCATACCTTTACCAGAAAAGTCCCATTGACCAAAAAAAGCATTACCTTCTTCGGTAAAGCGTGATGTAGCCCAACCACTTTCCTCAGCGGCTTGCGCCAATGCTAATGAAGGCGGCATTATATCTACTTGTTGTAATAATTTTTGGCGCTGTTTTTCAGTCAGAGTTAAAATTTCATTGTTAATTAAACGATATTTTCTAGCGATATCAAGCAATGCTTTAGATGATAGTGGTGCTGATTTTACAATGTTTCGTTCTGCAAGAATGTTTTCATTAGACATTAAAACTAACGGGGCCATTAAGCGAAAAAACACCTGTTTTTTTTGTTTGACAGGAATTTTGCTCGATGTTTCTTTCCATCGTTCATTAACACCTTCAAACGTTAACCTTGGTACTTCTCTATCACCATTCTTCCAATCATTACTAGTGTAATGGTGTTTTTTAAATAAGTTCATCAAGCCATCTAGAGAGCGAATTTCGACTTCGACAAATTGACTGTTAGCATTATATGCGATGGAGGGGAGGCTGCTAATACTGGTCAGTATGAATATAAATGCGACAGATGTTTTAATCATAGAGCTATCCTTAAATGAGAAAACTGAAGTAATACTGATCTGATCAATAAATTAGTTTGATTGATATAAATGTTATGAAGTAGGTATAGGTTTGGATTGTAGGTAATGCAACTTCTTATGTCAAAATGCGATTAATGACTCGAGTTTATACAAAAGCAATGTTTATAAACTTTGTTTTAGGGCTGATTTTTATAGTGAAATTAGGACTTTTACGAAGACGACTTATTGATATGATGTTTTTTAATAGCAATTAATGCTATAAATAATACCCCTTAATACTGCTCATTAGATTCAGTACCCTATGATAGCGAAAGTTGAGCTTTAAATACCTGATGATGGAACGTCTAACAAAAATAATACCGCTATTTTTTTTACTCACGATAGTAAACCTAGGATTGGTGGAAAAAACTTGGGCGCAGGATGATCAATTAAAGAAACAGCTAACCGTTATTGGCCAGAAATCAGATAAACAAGCTGCGTTAGAAGAGTTAATTATGCTTTATCAATCACCCAAACTTAGTATTGGTGAGAAGGCTGAAGTATCGTTAATCCAAGGAAAAGTACTCTTCACCTTACATCAATACAATCAGGGTATTGATGCGGTTAATAAATCTATCGAATTGGCCCAACAATCTAAGCTTTTCAGTTTAAAAGCTCAAGCCAATAAAATGCTTGGCATCCTGTTTTATTATCAAGGTGAATTAAAATTAGCCTTAAAGGCATATCAAGTATCTTTGGCTTATTATGACAATAACCAAATCATTGGCATGAATATGTTTGCCATTGAACGTGCCAATTTATTAAATAATATTGCGCTAGTTTACACCTCATTAGGACAATCAAATTTAGCATTAGTAAATTATCAACTTGCTGAGCCTTTATATGCCAAATATGGCAATGAAGAAGATAAAATTGATGTTAGATATAATATTGCTGCTTTGCTCATTAGTTTAAGACGCTTTGATAGTGCCATTGATATACTGACCGTAGTAATAGATAAACGTCAGCAATTAAAAGATGGATATGGTGTGGCTTCAGCGAAAGCAGATTTAGGTATTGCTTATAAATATTCTGGACAGTTTACACTGGCTAAGTCAAATATATTATCTGCGCTAGAGTACTTTCAACAACACGATTTCAAACACGATATAGCTGCACAGCTGCATAATATGTCTGAGCTTCATAATGATATGTTTGATGTCGACCAAGCCATGTTTTATGGAAAAAAGGCACTAATTATTAGTGAAGAAGTAGGTCACCAAAAGGCCTTTGCCGGCAGTTTACAAAGTTTGGCAAAAGCTTATTTTTATTCGGGCGATCTAGAACAAGCTGAACAGTACATTGGACGATCAATTGCGGTAGGTAAAAAAATTGATTACCAAATCCTGCTAACAGAGAATTTAGCTATTTCTGCTTTAATTAGTGCTAGTAATCAAAAGTTCATCGAAGCACTTAAAGCGCAACAACGATATGAAAAAAGTTATCTGCTCACTTCCAATAACACCCTAAATGCTAAATTGGCGGAATTTGAATCTGAGCAACTAAATCAAAAAATAGTGGAATTAGAACAGCGTAGAAAGCTGCAAATATTGCAATCGGCCAAAGTCGAGCAGCAACGCAATATCATTATTTTAATCTTAGTATTAGTATTGGTTGTAACCTTTTTCATCTATCGCCGTTTCCTTGAAAAACGTTTAACACAAGAGTTAGAATTACGAGTAAAACAGCGTACTCATGAACTTGAAGATTTGACCATTGAATTAGAGAAAGCGAATCAAGTTAAAAGTCAATTTTTAGCGAATATGAGTCATGAGATTCGTACACCGCTAACTGCCATTGTTGGTCATGCTGAAGCTATTATCCATGACGATGTTGATAAAGATAAAGTGCAAGAAGATATTGAAGTCATCCATGGTAATAGTTTACATTTACTTGAGCTAATCAATGATATTTTAGATTTAAGTCGTATTGAAGCTAATAAATTTGAATTAGAAATACAGCCACTTGATTTGGTCGAGTTACTTCAAGATTTATCCCATACCTTCACCTCTCAAGCGCAACAAAAACAATTAGTTTTTACTATTGAACACCAATTACCGTCACCTTTTATTATTCATGTTGATAGTTTACGGTTAAAACAAATTCTACTGAATTTATGTGCTAACGCGATAAAATTCACTGAAAGTGGCCAGGTAATGCTCAGTATTACTCGACAAAAAGACCAACTTATTTTTACGGTAACAGATACTGGTATAGGATTAAGTGCAGAGCATTTAGCGCAAGTTTTTGAAATATTTACCCAGGCAGATAATAGTATTAGCAGACGTTTTGGTGGCTCAGGTCTTGGACTGACATTATCAAACCAGTTAGCAAAATTAATGTCAGGCAATATCGAGGTATCTAGTGAGTTAGGAAAGGGAAGTTGTTTTTGTTTAACACTCCCTTATCAACATGTTAGTCATGACAGCATAAAACCCTTAGTGGCTTCGTCACCTATTGAGAGTAGTGAAGTATTTTTTAGCGGGAAAATTCTACTGGCTGAGGATCATGATGATAACCGACGATTGATCGCCCGCTTGTTAGCAAGTTTAGGCTTGGAAGTTATTGTTGCCCGTAATGGTAAGGAAGCGGTAAAGCTTTGTGTAGAACATCAACCCGATTTAGTGCTTTTAGATATACAAATGCCTGAAATGGATGGCGTTGAAGCTTTTAAAGTCCTGCGAGACTTGGGTTGTAATCAACCTATTTATGCTTTAACAGCGAATGCTATGTCTCATGAAGTTAGTCAGTACTTAGGGCTCGGTTTTACCGGGCATTTAAAGAAGCCCATTGAAAGAAAGCACTTCATTGCCACCATCGCTAAATATTTAACGAGTAATGCAGATGATGACTTGTTGATTAACTCATCGAATAGTCCTGCAGGGCAGGCTTTAGTAACCAGTGAACTTATTAATAAAGCGGAGGAAAGTATCTCTCAGGTTGATTTAAGTGATTTAATTGCTGAATTTAAAGCTAACCTCAGTAAAGATAAAGAAGACCTCGTTCGCTATAATGATAATGCAGATATAACGAAAATTGCTTCACTTGCTCATCGATTGGCTGGAGCAGCACAAATGTTTGGCTTTGCTGAACTTAATCAAGCGGCAAAAGAGTTAGAGACTATAATTAAGAAAGAATCAATGTCCGATGAACCAGAGCACGAATTGATTGGTGAGTTGACTCATTGTTTAGTTGATGAAATTAATTTGATTGAGCAGCAGTAGAATACATATGGCGAAACAATTTTCTTATTCTCAAGCATTATTAGCGTTAGCTATTGCCCTGTTAGCCTTGTCTTTATTCAAGTTTACAATGCATGTGCCTGCTATAATCAGTGCTATTGAAAAGACCACACAAACAGTCGACTTGGTTAGCCCTAAAGTTGATGATATTGTCAATGAAGTGGCTTTAGTTAGAATTGAAGTAGGTAAAGTGAGGGAACTAGTTGCTTTACAAACACCTGCCATTTTATCGCAAGTTGAAGCATCTCTTCCTGTTGTGCAGCAAGTCGTAATTGAAAGTGAATATTACTCAAGACAATTACCCACCTTACTGAGCCAAATAGCAAGCATCGAACAGCAAGTTAAAAAATTACAAACCTCTATGCCTGCTATTCTCGAACGTGTTGACGCCATTGTTAACACTACCAACAATACTACTAAAGAGGCTGCTCTTTGGCGACCTCATTCCACTCGTTACCTAGAAGAGATTGAGCTATCTAGAGAATACATTCCAGACTACCTTTCACGTATTGAAAATACGGTTGTCGATGCTAAAACCGTAGGCTCGGAAGCGACTAGCGGTTTAGTTTCTGGTTTTTTTAAAGGCGTGATTAATTTGCCATTTGAAGTGGTATCGGGATTAACGGGGATTGTCGATGCTGATTCACGTTCTGCTAAGTATTTAACAGCCCAAGATGTCGCGTTAATGCAGGAAAAAGTAGTGGCATTGCTCAATGACAGTAATCAAAAGAAATCAGTTTGGCAAAATGTTAAGAGTGGTAATCGTGGCACTATTATTAAAGGTAAAAAGACAACTCGAAATAAACAGCAATGCTTAAATGTTACCTTTAATAACCACTTTGGCAAGGATAAAGAAACACTTAAAGAGTTGATGTGTATAGATGATAAAGGGTTATGGAAGGTGACCTAAGCTATTACCATTTAAATTATGCCAATACTGTGAGTGATGCCGCTAAGGTTAGTTGAAATATACCAATGACACAGCTTACTTTCAAAAGTGAACTGTTGTTAAGTTAAGTACTTTGTTCAAATTTATTTTCCCTACATAAAACAAGATCATAAACGTAACTAAAGTGATATAAAATAATATTTATTGTGTACAATACGGGCAATATAAGTTTGTATTCTAAAATATGCTAATAGGAATGGAAAATGGCTAGAGAACAATTTGGTATTTGCGCTGAACCAAACCTTCATGGAAATTATTTATTATTCAATGCACTAGATGATAAGAATGCTTTCATTCGTGCGGCTATATCTCGTTTGCCTAAGCTATTTGATAATTATTCTGAGCAGTTTTCAGAAGCCAACCTAATTGGCGTTGTCGCGATAGGAGATGCTTATTGGGATGAGTTTTATCCCGAAGCACGTCCAGCTTTGTTAGCACCATTTCCAGCAATGCATAGTGATGACAGAGTCGCCCCGACGAACAGTTATGATATTTATATTGAAATTCGCAGTGATCGTGCCGATGTTAACCACATTGTTAGTACTAAAGTGTGCCAACTACTCGGTGATAGTGTTGAATTAATAGAGCAAGTACAAGCGTTTAGATTTTTAGACGGCAGAGATTTGACCGGTTTTGTTGACGGTACAGAGAATCCTCAAGGTTTACATCGTCGAGAAGTTGCTTTAGTTAAAGAGCAAGATGATATTAACTTTGCCGGAGGAAGTTATTTACATACTCAACGCTATCAACATAATCTAACACTTTGGGGCTCTCTCGCTGAACATGAACAAGAAGATGTTTATGGTCGAACCAAATTAGATAACGTTGAATATGATAGTGCTGATAAACCGCTGACAGCGCATACTAAACGCACCAGTCTTAAAGATGAACAAGGAAATAGTATTGAAATTGTAAGGCAAAGCATGCCTTATGGTGATATGAAACGTAAGGGTTTATTTTTCGTTTCGTATTGTCAGTCACCTAAGCCTTTTGAAATTATGCTTAAAAGTATGATCCATGGAGATGGCCATGGTAATTCGGACCACTTACTTAAATATACCCAAGCCGAAACGGGTAGTGCTTTTTTTGCGCCAAGTTTGACCTTTCTTGCGCGTGTTGCAGATATTGACTAACGTTTAGTCATTGTTAGACGCTGATATTTTACAGAAAAGCAATGTGGATAAGTGATCTGCTTATTGTGTTTTAGATCTAGCTTTCTGTTCAGATAACACTTCGTGGTAATCTTGAGCAGTATAATGCCCTTGATTAATTGCTAACTCTGATTCTGGAGCTATTGTACCCAAAGGTAGCATTGCTGGGCCTGTCGGCTCAGCTAATAAGTACTTTACGTTATTATGGGTAATGGTTACTTCTCCAGGTTCCCCTTTAATATTAATGCCAATAAAAGCATGGCCGTCAATATAGATTAAAGCCATATCTATCCTTGGCATTAATGCCCTTAATAAAGCTGCTGTTAATGTCATTTTACTATCGCAATCCCCTTGGTTTTCCCACAGAACCTGCAAAGGGGGATTAAAACCAGCACCTGAAGAAGTAAGGCGAGACTCTAGCGTGTTATAAGGAATACTCTGCACAAAACCTAGGACGTAGTTTGTGACTTTTCGAATATTTTTAATTGAGACATGATCTAAAATCAGTGGTTTTAAGGGTTTTAAATCTAAGACTGAGTCATTTGCGATACTGACATGATCTACTTTAATACCACTTACCTGTTCATGATTGGTAAACGTTTGATAGTAGTTATCCTCAAAATACTGCTGCATCACCTCATTTTCAAGTTGTGCTAATGTTTGATAAGCCTCAGCCACTTTATTTCTATCGGAGCCCTTGGCTTCAATGAACAACCTATCTTGTTTCTGTCGATAAAGTATCTGTACACCTTGTATCGGATTTTGCTGCATTTTTTTCTTAATACGCTTGAGGATTTCCTTTTGAGCATAACTATTTTGGTATGTTTTAAAACTCCTAAACCGCTCAAATAATCCTTCTTGATTTAAAGTGAAGCTCATTGCTTGCTGGGTTTTTGTGTGATCGAGCCATTGATATTGAAAGCTATAACCTTGTTCCACTTCATTTTTGCTAAAAGTTAATTGCTCTGCCTGTGTTTTGCTCATAAATAATAATAATAAGGCAGCTATTGAAAGCGGAAAATGATGCTTTTTAAAAAAGCTAAAAGATAAATCGAGGATCACGTTCATTTCACTCACTAGTTCAGGCGTGCATAAAGTTATAGTCACTATCGCTAATTTTTATATATTTCCGATAATATTGCAATTACTCAAGTAGGTTTATACCCGTGACCATTCAAAATGCATGTTTCAGTGGGAGAAAAAAGGATTTAGGCAAGGCATTGATTGTAGTGAATGGTTGTTCCATTCTCAAAATCAATAACGACGTATAAATCGTTTTTAGCCCCATCAAAGAAGCGCTTGAGCCATAGTATTTTATTGTTGAGCCAAAGAAACAGGGAATAACCCTGATTTAATTGACGCGCCTCAAACTGAAATTGCTCAAGCACTCTGAATCGAGTATTTTGAATGATTACGGGTATAAATAATCACTTCTTAAAATCGCTCTTGGTATTATCCTTTTATGGGACACTCAATTTTAGCCGTTAAGTTCGGCATAATTAAATTGGGTGACGCACGCGGGAAGTCAAAACTTTCAACACCTTTGATTAACTCCAATTTATAACCATAAGATCCACAGATTAGGTAACTTCTACGTAATAAGAATGCCGATAATCGCTCAAAATCTACTTTATTATTGGGAATAACTTCTAACTGATAATGGTTGTCATCAAATTGAGTTCTTTTGAATTGTAGTTTGTGATCAAAGTCCCACTCCGATTGGGCTTGACCTAGCACGGCTGGAGTTGGCCCAGCACAGGCACTTAATAGAAAGGGAAGCAATACTAGTGAGCCGCGTATAAATGCTGATTGGGTAGTTAAGATCGTCATAGTCATTTTCCTTATAACTGTTGTTTTATGAACTGGCTTGATAAGTTTAGCAATAGTGTTCCTCTTTTAGAAAGAGTTACGTGCAAGTGATTAACTGCTTAATGGGTGTTCTACTAATTTAAAGTGCGCTTTTGGTTCACCAAAAACATAGATACTACAGTTTTTCCAATTTGCAGGGATTTTCCAAGTGCTACCCTCTTCAATTGAATAAACATGACGTTTATTTGCACAACGAACATCTAAGGTATCTAACGAGCCTTCAATATCAACTAAAGAGAAGCTGTTTCTCACTAACTCGGTGCTCCAAAAATCTTTGTTAATCGTCGCATCAAGCACAAAATCTTTATCTCCAATAATAACATCACTCACTCGAGTCATTATATTAGCTAGTTGCTCTAGATAAGGATTTGCTGAAGGTAATTTGATTAACTTTTCATAAGTGGAGTGCGCAGCTTTGAATTGATTTAATTCAACTTCCAAACGAAACATTTGATAAAGCACAGGCAGTTTTTGCTTTTCATTATCATTATCATCACCGTCTAATGACATCGCCACGCGACTTAAATGAGATAACTGCTCATATTTTTCACCTTTTTCTTCAGCGTAATCTGCTGAGAGTAAATGAAAATAGTTATTTTCAGAAAGGTGCATATACTTATCTTTCTTCATTAACGTCAATTGTTCATCAAGTACTTTATAGTCTTTCTCAACCAGCGCTTGTTGTGCTTTTTTGTACTGAGATTTAAATTTTCTGCTGACGCCTGTCGTGCCATTTTTATGCATTCTAAAATCCATTTGCACAGAATTAGCACATTGTTGAACAGGTTGCCCATTTTCCATGGCCGGTTCATATTTCCATTCTTTAGCTGCTTTGATTGCGGACTGAGTTAAATCTTTGCTACCTGAAGTTTCTGTGACTAAAACATTACCCACATTACCCTCTTTATCAATAACAAAACTTAACCTTACCCAACCTTCTCTACTGTGTCTTGCCGCGTTAATCGGGTACTTAGGTTCTATACGCTCAATTGGCATTGGATCGATTCTGGTAACTAAGAGCTGTGAAAGCTCAGCTGATTGAATTGGTGCAGATAATGGTAAAGCAACTAGCACTACGGTTGATAATCTTGCCGACATAAAAAGTCCTTTTTAGGTGAAGCATGAAAACATATCAGTTTTCCATATAAAATGGAATATTGGATTTCAGAGACAAAAAAACCAATTATAAATGACTAAAATTAGTCTCTATAATTGGTTTTTATTTAATAACCTTATTTCGCTAAGCGAAAGTAAACATTATTATTTTTTCTTTTTCACTGCTTTAGCATTTGGTAAATCTGTGATTGAACCTTCAAAGATTTCTGCTGCTAAGCCAATTGATTCATTTAACGTTGGGTGAGCATGAATGGTTAAACCGATATCTTCTGCATCAGCACCCATTTCAACAGCTAAACAAATTTCGCCTAACATTTCGCCAGCGTTGATACCAACGATAGCACCACCAAGTATACGGCCTGTTTCTTTTTCGAAGATTAATTTAGTTTTACCTTCAGTACGTGCAGAAGCAATAGCACGGCCAGATGCTGCCCAAGGGAAGTTAGCGATTTCAATGTTTAAACCTTGCTCTTTCGCTTCAGTCTCAGTAACACCAACCCAAGCCATTTCTGGATCAGTATAAGCAATTGAAGGGATACAACGAGGTTCGAAGGTATGCTTCTTACCAGAAATAACTTCAGCTGCACAATGCGCTTCATGAACGGCTTTATGCGCAAGCATAGGTTGGCCAACAACATCACCAATAGCGAAGATGTGTGGCACGTTAGTGCGAAGCTCGTTAGTTACGTTGATGAAACCACGCTCATCAACATTTACGCCAGCTTTATCAGCAGCAACTAAGTGGCCATTTGGCTTACGGCCAACAGCAACTAAGATTTTGTCATAACGAACTTGTTCTTTTGGCGCTTTTTTGCCTTCAAAAGTAACATATAAGCCATCATCTTTTGCTTCAACAGCAACAACTTTAGTAGACAACATGATGTTGAATTTTTTCTTGTTGTAGTTGTTATAAACTCTAACGATATCTTTATCCGCTGCTGGTACTAATTGATCAGCAAACTCAACAACAGATACATTAGAACCTAGAGCAGAGTAAACAGTACCCATTTCTAAACCAATGATACCACCACCAAGTACTAACATTTCTTCTGGTACGTCTTTAAGTTCTAAAGCGCCAGTTGAATCGATAACACGTGGGTCATCGTTAGGAATAAATGGTAAGTCGATTACTGAAGAACCTGCTGCGATAATTGCATTATCAAAAGTAATCGTTGTTTTTTCGCCATCGTTACCTTCAACTTCGATAGTTTTATCTGAAGTGAATTTACCGTATCCGAATACTGTGGTTACTTTACGGGCTTTACCCATGCTGCCTAAACCACCCGTAAGTTGGGCAACTACGCTTTCTTTCCAGTCACGAATTTTAGTTAAATCAATCTCAGGCTTACCAAAAGTAACACCGTGAGAAGCCATTGCTGCGGCATCATCAATAACTTTAGCAACGTGAAGCAATGCTTTTGATGGGATACAACCAACGTTTAAACAAACGCCACCTAATGTTTCACGGCTTTCAACTAAGACTACGTCTAAACCTAAATCTGCTGCACGAAATGCCGCTGAATAACCACCAGGGCCTGAACCTAATACTACTACTTGAGTTTTGATATTGTTACTCATGCTTATCCTCATTGAATATTTAAGCTGATATAGGGTCTCTGTATCAGCTTTTATTTATAATAATTTCTCGTGGCGAAATTCTACGCCTATGCGTTGAATTTCGCCAATATTAATTAGCTACTGCCGACTAAAGTCTGACTGTCTAACGTTTGAAAATACTGTTTAAAGTACTAACTTACGAATATCAGACATAACGCCCGCTAAATGCACAGTGAAACGTGCAGCTAATGCGCCATCAATAACACGATGATCGTATGACATTGATAATGGCAACATTAATTTAGGTTCAAAGTCTTTACCATTCCACTTAGGTTTCATTTCTGATTTAGAAACACCTAAAATAGCGACTTCTGGTGCATTAACGATTGGCGTAAATGCCGTACCGCCGATACCACCTAAGCTAGAAATAGTAAAACAACCACCTTGCATATCTGTTGCTTTTAACTTGCCATCACGTGCTTTCATGCTGATTTCAAGTAATTCACGAGATAACTGATGAATACCTTTTTGATCAACATCACGAACTACTGGTACAACCAAACCATTTGGTGTATCAACCGCAACACCTATGTGAATGTACTTTTTAAGAATCAAACTTTCACCATCTTCACTCAGGCTTGAGTTAAACGTTGGGAAAGCACGTAGTGCATCTGCCGCCGCTTTTAAGATGAATACTAATGGTGTAATTTTAAAACCAAGCTTCTGCTTTTCGCAAACAACATTCTGTTCTTTACGGAATGCTTCAACGTTAGTGATATCTGCTTCATCAAATTGAGTAACATGTGGAATAGTTACCCAGTTACGATGTAAAAATGGTCCAGAAATTTTCTGAATACGTGTTAATGCTTTTGTTTCAATTTCACCAAATTTAGAGAAATCAATTGCCTTAGCACTAACAACTTGTAAACCACCTTCACCCGCAGCAACTGAACTACCTGCATTCGCTTTCGGACGAGATAATTCATATTTCACGTATGATTGCACATCTTCTTTTAAGATTCTGCCTTTACGACCAGTGCCTTTCACTAACGTTAAATCAACGCCAAATTCACGTGCAAGACGACGAATTGAAGGTGAAGTATAGATAGTTCCTTTCTTAACATTACCCGCTTGTGGGTGATGTGGAACGGGCGCTGCTTTTGGTGCTGATGGCGCTGCTACCACTGCAACAACAGGTGCTATTACGGGTTCGGCTTGCTCTGCAGGTGCTGCAGCAACAGGCGCTGCGCCACCTGAAGTTTCAAGTTTAATAACAAGTGAACCTTGCTTAACTTTATCACCGTTGCTTATGAATACTTCTTTCACTGTACCCGCATGCGTTGATGGTACATCCATTGTCGCTTTATCAGTTTCAAGTGTGATTAAGCCATCTTCTTCTTCAATGACATCACCAACGCTAACTAATACTTCAATAACGTCAACTTCGCCATCTTCACCAATATCAGGTACTGCGATTTCAATCACTTGAGAGGCAGTAGCAACCGGTGCAGCTACTGGAGCCGCTTCAACAACAGGCGCTGCCGGTGCTTCAACTACAGCAGCAGGTGCTTCTTCAGCTGGAGCAGATGCTGCACCAGCGGCTTTCATCTCAGCAATAATATCGCCTTCTTTGATCTTGTCGCCAACTTTTACAGTTAAGCTTACTAGCTCACCGGCAAACGGTGCAGGAATATCCATTGACGCTTTATCAGTTTCAACAGTAACAATACCTTCATCTGCTTCTAAGGTATCGCCAACAGCAAAACAAATTTCAATAATTTCAACTTCATCGCCACCCACATCAGGGACTAGAACTTTTTCTATAGACATAATATTTTCCTTTTTCATACTCGTTGCCAATCACATTGTATGGTTCAGAGTGCTTGAGCAGTTTCAATTTAAGGCGCTGTGATGAAATAATGGTTATTCCATTATAAGTCACAGCAACGATGAAGTGATGTTGCTCAAGCGCTTCTTCGATGGGTTTAAAATAACTTTATACTGCGTTAAATAATCAAAGCATAGAATGACTATGCTTAAATTATTTTCCTTGCCTAAAGTCATGTTAATTCCCACTGAAATCCTGCACTTTGAATGGTCA
>OJBR01000476.1_pt1 | contig 17553 bp, 18 predicted proteins | sample 1591161 | NCBI WGS metagenome assembly OJBR01 (sample SAMN05416803, study PRJEB24817) | seawater metagenome | isolation source: Sea water | place: Canada:Atlantic | collected 2013-07
GGGCTCGGAGATGTGTATAAGAGACAGATTTTAGGGTGAATTTTGTCTAGTAGACTCCCTCCATTAAACGCTTTGCGGGCATTTGACGCATCAGCAAGGCAGCTTAGCTTTACGCGAGCTGCAGAAGAGCTATTTGTAACGCAGGCTGCAATAAGTCATCAAATTAAATCTTTAGAAGATCATTTAGGCATTAAATTGTTTATGCGAAAAAACCGTGCATTACTACTGACAGAGGAAGGTCAGTCGTACTATTTAGATATTAAAGATATCTTCACATCATTGCATGAAGCGACTGAACGCTTACTGGCCCGTGGTGCTAAAGGGGCAATAACAGTTAGCTCGCAAGCAAGTTTTGCTATCCAATGGTTAGTTCCAAGATTAACCGCTTTTAACTCCTTGCATCCGGATATTGATGTGAGAATCAAAGCCGTTGATCAACCGGAGAATTCACTCACTGAAGATGTCGATGTTGCTATTTATTATGGTCGAGGTCGTTGGCCAAATATTCATGCCGATAAATTACATACCGAGTACCTTATTCCTGTTTGCTCTCCTTTATTAGTACAAGAGAATGCTGCTAATGGTAAACCGCCTCTTTTAACATTAGAAGATTTGTCTGAGCACACCTTATTACATGATACGTCACGTAAAGACTGGAAACGCTGGTTTAAGCAAGTAGGGGTGAAAGGGGGGAATGTTAATCATGGCCCTATTTTTAGCCACTCAGCTATGGTTTTACAAGCAGCCTTACATGGTCAAGGTATCGCATTGGCATACAGTGTTCTAGCTAAACCTGACATTGACTCTGGACGCTTAGTTTGTCCTTTTAATGATGTGCTAGTCAGTAAAAATGCCTATTTCATCGTCTGTAGAGATAATCAAAAAGATATTGGTAAAATTACTGCTTTTAGGCAGTGGATGTTGGATATGGTTGAAGCAGAGCAAGAGCAGATTACAGATGGACAAATAAGTTAATGAATAACCAAGAAACAATTGTTAATGAAGATGGCAGTGAGATCAATATAATATTGAATACTGTGGAAAATGCGAAAGCATTTGTTATATTTGCCCATGGTGCAGGGGCCAATATGTCACATGAGTTTATGAATGATATATCTAAATTACTTAATGCATCGGGCATTGACGTATTGAGGTTTAATTTCCCGTTTATGGACAAAAGGGAGCTGACTGGTAAAAGATATCCTCCCGATAGAATGCCTAAGCTGTTGATTTGCTATGAAACGGTTATTGAACACGTAGTAGAAAAAAAACTGAATAAGGACTTACCTTTATTCATTGGTGGTAAGTCTATGGGCTCACGCGTTGCAGCAAGCTTAGTTGCTGATTCCGATCTATTAAAAAGCAGTTTACTAGATAAAATATCAGGTGTCTTTTGTATAGGTTACCCATTTCACCCAACTAAGAAACCTGAAAAATTACGTCTTGAACCTTTAGTCGAGGCCAATAAACCTATCTTAATTGTGCAAGGTGACCGCGATACTTTAGGTAATAAACTTGAGATTATCAGTTATCAGCTAGCTGAGCATTGTAAGTGTGTCTTTTTAGAAGATGGCGATCACAGTTTAAAACCACGCGTTAAATCAGGCTTTACTCTTCAGGCACATATGAAGCGTGCAGTGGAAGAAATAGTGTTCTTTACTGAAGCCTAATATGAGAATAAAAGATGATTTCTACTAATATAAATCAGCAACAGGATATAAATTTAAATCGTATGACAACTTTACCTAAATGCTTGATGATTATTGTTGGTATCAGTGGCTGTTTTTCTGTACTATTCGGCGCTTGGTTAGCACATGGTGGTCAAACATTGCCTGTGAATGTGCAATCTAGTTTGGCATCGGCACTACAATATCAATTTATTCATACTCTTGCGCTTTTAGCTACATTGATTTGGTTGAAAACAGTTAAGTCTTCTAAGGTCTTACTTAGTGCGAGTATTGCCTTTGCTGTCGGACTTTTATGCTTTTGCGGCACAATATATATTAAGTCTTTTTTTGAACTTGCCATTATCGGTAAGTTAACACCTTTTGGCGGCATTTCTTTTGCGGTTGCTTGGATATTGTTAGCGCTCGAAGGTAAAAATAATTTTTAACGACACTTTTAGTGTTAATACGCTTACGTTCATTATGCATTTTTTGCTGAACGTTAGATATAGAAGGTAAAAACAACATATGACCTCCATCGTATTATTTTGTCGACCAGGCTTTGAAAAAGAGTGTGGCGCAGAAATCCAAGAAAAAGCTGCTTGGAATGAAATGTATGGCTATTTAGAATTAAAGAAAAACCAAGGATTAGTTTTTTTTCACTTGCACGTGAGTGAACACGGTGAAGCATTGATGAATAAGTTACCGCTTAATCGACTAATTTTCTCTCGCCAGTGGTTCATTACAGTCACCGAAAAAATTGACCTTCCAGACTATAATCGCGTTGAAGCAATTACTGAAGCATTAGGTAATGATTGGCAATACAGTGATTTACGTATGGAAATGGCTGATGATAACGATGGTAAATCGTTAAGTAAGTTTTGTCGTAAGCTTTCTGTTCCTTTGCGCCAAGCATTACGTAAGAATAAAGTGCTTACTCAAAAGGGCAATAATTCAGCGAATGATCCTGAAGGTGCTATTTTACATGCGCTATTTTTAAGTGGACAAGAAGTGATTTTAGGCTTCTCATTAGCACGTAATAGTTCTCCACATGTTATGGGGATCCCTCGATTAAAGTTTCCTAGCGCATCCCCAAGCCGCTCAACGTTAAAGCTTGATGAAGCCTTTTTACACTTTATTCCTCGTGATGAGTGGGACGAACGGTTAACATCAGGTATGAATGCTGTTGACTTAGGGTCTGCTCCTGGCGGTTGGACTTATCAATTAGTGCGCCGTGGCATGATGGTCACAGCAATAGATAATGGCCCTATGGCAGAGTCCTTAATGGAAACGGGACAAGTAAAACATAAGATGATGGATGGCTTTAAGTATCTTCCAATGAAACAAAATGTTTATTGGTTAGTGTGTGACATGATAGAAAAACCACAACGTGTAGCTAAACTAATGAGTGAGTGGTTATTACATGGTCACTGTAAAGAGGCGATGTTTAACTTAAAGCTGCCGATGAAAGGTCGTTACCAACAAGTTACCAACGATTTACAAGCAATCAAAGATGCCTTTAGTAAACATGATGTAAAGTATGAACTTTATGCAAAACACCTTTATTATGATCGTGAAGAAGTGACCGTACATGCACGCTTACTTTCTCCTGCGCCATTAAGGGCTAAAGAGTAGTTATTCGCTTTTTAGTGTAATCAGCTAGTGCTGAAAATAAAAAAGCCATCAAGTTCATTACTGAACTTGATGGCTTTTTTGTATACTGTTTTCTATCTGGAAACTAGTACTTATAGTCTCTCAAGCACTGCTTGAGTAAAGTCAGTAGTACCATGAGTACCACCTAAATCACCGGTCGTTCTATCACCTGATGCAATAACATCAGTAATCGCAGCTCTGATTTTTTCTGCTTTATCGCCCATTTCTAAATATTCTAGCATTTGAATTGCTGCTAAAATCACAGACGTTGGGTTTGCTAAGTTTTTACCAGCAATATCAGGTGCACTACCATGAACTGCTTCAAAAATTGCACAGTCTTCACCAATGTTAGCGCCTGGTGCCATACCAAGCCCGCCGACTAATCCAGCACATAAGTCTGATAATATATCGCCAAACAAGTTAGTCGTTACAATAACGTCAAATTGTTCTGGATTCATAACCAGTTGCATACAGCAATTATCAACAATCATTTCTGTTGATTCGATTTGTGGGTAACGTTGAGCAACTTCACGAGCAACTTTTAAAAATAAGCCAGAAGTTGATTTTAGGATATTTGCTTTATGAACCGCTGTTATTTTTTTACGACCTTCTTTGATCGCAGTCTCGTAAGCAAAGGTTAATATTTTTTCAGCACCTTCACGAGTAACTATACTCATTGCTTGTGCTTCACAACCATCTTCAGAAGTTACTTGGCCAGCCCCTGAATACATGCCTTGAGTATTTTCACGCACTGTTAAAATATCGATGTTTTCGTAGCGTGCTTTAGTACCCTTAAATGATAAGACAGGACGAAGGTTTGCGTACAATTTAAATTGCTTACGTAACGTTACGTTAATAGAAGTAAAACCTTCACCAACAGGAGTCGTGAGAGGACCTTTTAAGGTTATTTTGTTCTTTTCGATAAGGTTGATAGTCTCTTCTGGTACTAACTCACCATGCTTTTCTAAGGCTGTTAAACCCGCATCTGCGAATTCATAATCAAAATCACATCCAGCTTTATCTAATATTTTAATCGTAGCATCGATAATGCTAGGACCGATACCGTCGCCAGGAATTACCGTGATGGTTTGTTTAGTCATTAAGTTCACCTTGTCATAATACTTCGGGGGTAATATGTCGTCTCATAATCTGTACTAAGCGACAACATACATTAAATTAATTGCGTACTGCACAGCTGAGATATTAAAACGTCAGCCCAGTGCTTTTAATAGGGCATTTTATATCATGGAAATGCTATGTATGCGAGCTTGAAAGCTTTTACTGAGGCCGACATTGTGTCGATATATCGGCGGCCTAGAAACTTAACAAAAGATAGTAGAGGGTTAGGTTGTGAGTAGCAATCTGACTTTAGTCTATAGTTAGCGCATTTTTACTTTTGATTGAATGATTTTTAACAATACCCCATTGCTCAGGGTAATTATCTCCTAAACCAATTTCTTTAAGCGCACCATTTACAAATAAAAGAAAAGTACATTCATCTTGCGTAGTAATACCATCTGATTTTACGTGCTGTGTGCGATAAAACATAACTTGATAGTTCACTTCATCAATCGTTCTTGCTTCAGTGATATCTGGGCTGCCTAATTGAGTTAATGCTTGTTCAAAAGTAAAGTTATCTAACGTTACTTTTGCAATGAATTGTCGATTATAGGCTTCCCTGTCTTTCCATTTCATTTGATCAGGGCTGTCATCATAAAAAGTAATAACAAGGGCAACAAAAATGCCGTAAACCGAAAGGGCAAGTAGAATTCGGCCAATTATTTTTTTATTCATAGTTTTTTGTCTTTTTATATTAGCTTTGTTCATCATTAATGCTGTTTATATTAGCATTAATTTCTGGTGTAGATGAAGGCATTGTTAAGCGTATATCTTTTAAATTAAAGCCTAAAGGAATATCTTGTTTTAACGTTAACAACTTTCTCGCTAAATCCATTTGCTCTAGGCTTTGTGTTAGTTTATCAGCAAGCGATTCTTTCAAATCAGAGGCTTCGAGTACTGCCTTTAAAGAACCGTATTGGTTAAGTAACTTTGCGGCATTCACTTGACCTATGCCGCTAACACCTTCAATTTTATTAGTATTATCGCCAGTCAACGTCCAAAAATCTATCAGTTGAGACGTTTTGACACTAAATTTATTTTGCACATGCTCTTCATCCAAATAACGGCGATTAAAATAATCATAAACACGGATGTTAGGGTTGAGTAGAGGTAGAAAACCCTTATCGGTTGAAATAATGGTGACTTTTTGACCGTGCAGTGCCATTTTTACCGCTAAGGTAGCGATAAGGTCATCCGCTTCATCTTCGTCAGACGTGAGTGAATCAACCCCTTGCTCCATAAAAGCATCTTGTATGTCTATTAATTTATTCGCAAGATGGTCTGGCATTTGTTTTCTGCCTTTTTTATAACCCTCAAAAAGCTGATAACGCCAGCAAGGTTGTTGGCTATCAAATACAGCTAATGCATGTGTTGGCTGGTGCTGGTCGATGATTTTTACTAAAGCATTTACACAGGTATTTTGTGTATTAAATAATACTTGTTGTAAGGTATTTGCAGAGAGCTCATCGTCGTGATCCTGTTTTATTTGGATAAAAGGACGCTCTTGCACAGCGTACACACGACGAATTAAGTTTAGCGCATCAATGAGTATTAAGTGAGCGGACAATATTAACCCTCAATAACTTTATAACAGGGAATATACTCACTACCAGGTAGCTTCATACGTTGTTGTTTCACAAATGAAGCAAGTAGTTTATCCATCAGAGCCATGATCTTTTGATCTCCAGATATTTCAAAAGGACCAAATTCTCGAATTGCTTTAATGCCACCTGATTTTACATTACCTGCAACTATTCCTGAAAACGCGCGGCGTAAATTAGCGGCGAGTTCAGCTGTTGGGAGATCATAGCTGATATTCAAGTTGGCCATATTCTCATGCGTAGGTTCAAAAGGGTGCTGAAAGTCATCAGCAATCATAAGAGACCAATTAAAGTGATAAGCATCACCGGTTTCTTTTCTATGTGCCAGTACTTTATCTAAACCGTGCTTCATTACTTGGGCTACTTTAACAGCATCATCAACGACTATCTGATATAACGATTGTGCTTTTTTGCCAAGAGTGGCACCGATGAATAGATCAATTTCATTAAAGTATTCAATCGCGTTTGCCGGGCCTGTAAGAATAATAGGTAATTGTTGCTCAGCATTTTTTTCGTTGAGCATAATACCCAAAATATAGAGCAATTCTTCGGCCGTTCCTGCTCCACCGGGGAATATGATTATGCCGTGTGACATGCGCACAAATGCTTCTAGGCGTTTCTCAATATCGGGCATGATTACCAATTCATTGACTATCGGATTTGGTGGTTCAGCGGCAATTATACTTGGTTCAGTTAAGCCAATATAACGACCTTCTTTAATACGCTGCTTCGCATGACCAATAGTTGCGCCTTTCATAGGACCTTTCATCGCGCCAGGACCACAACCGGTACATATATTAAATCCGCGTAAACCAAGTTGGTAACCGACATCTTTAGTATATTTATACTCATCGTGCTTTATTGAATGACCGCCCCAGCATGTAACTAAGTTTGGCTCGGTTTCTGGCAGAATGGCGTCCGCATTTCTTAAAATATCAAAAGTTGCATCGGTGATACCTTCCGATGAGCAAGGCATTGTTCTGTAGCGACTATGAAGAAAAAGAATATCGCGTAATACGGCAGAAAGGTGCTCTCTAATACCTCGGATTATTTTGTCGTCAACAAAAGCGTGTGTTGGAGGGTTTTTTAAATCAATTTTAACGCCACGTTCACGTCTTAATACATGTATTTCGAAGGATAGATACTTTTGATAAATTTCTTCGGCATCATCCGTATTTGAGCCGGCGTTGAGGACAGCGAGGGAACAATTTCGATAAAGGGTATATAAGGCACTGCTGACTGAATGCTGTAGTTGGTCAACTTCTGCTTGTGAAAGCAAGTTCATATTTCCAACCGGATTAATTTGAGTATGCATAGCTCACTCCTGTTATGCTAATAACTTATGATAAAATACAGCTGTTCTGGTGAGAGGGATAGGCTTGATCAAGTCGTTATTTGATAACGCTACTTTACATAAACAACTTGGTTCTTGCCTTGTTTTTTAGCTTTATACATTGCTTGATCTGCGCGTTCAAAAGCAATATGGATATTATCGTCAGGTTTTATATGCGTTGCGCCAATTGAAAGGGTAATGCTGACCTTATTACTTTTAAATTTAAAAGGTAGGCGAGCTACGAAGTTATTCAGAGCATTGAGTTCTGAAAATAAAGCATCTTCTTCTATTTTAGAATAGATCATAACAAATTCTTCGCCACCGTAGCGCCCAACAAAAACACCTTTAGTAACATTTTTTACAATTGAATTGGCGATAACTTGCAGTGTTTTATCTCCTGCAGTGTGGCCATACGTATCATTTATCTTTTTAAAGTCATCAATATCAATAACGGCCAAGGCAAGCTGAAATGGCTTACGATGAAAACGAATCATAGCTTTAGCAAAAAAGTCATCAAAAGCGGCTCTATTAGCAAGCTTGGTTAGTGCGTCTTGCATACTTTTTCTTTGCTGTTCAGCAAGTTTTTCTTCAAACATGTCACTTTGTTGTTCAAGTTGCTCAACTTTTGCCGACATATCATTGAGCTTATCGGCTAATTGCTGATGATTTTGTTGTTCAAATTTCGATTTTTGCTCTAACGTATTAGATATTACTTGTAGTTTTTCGTTTATATCTTCTTTTACTTGCGTCAACGTTAACGCTTTTTCAACAGTTCCTGTCATATCTAGCAGTTGACTTTGTAACTTTTGATTGATTATATCGTTCGTTTTTTGTGAATTCGCCTGCGTAACAATTGTTTCTTTAACAGCACTTTGTACCGTTGTTAACGTGGCACTTAGACTCGTTAAAAAGTTTTTAGCATTTTTTTGCTCGTCTTTAAAATCAGCGACAATAACATCAAAAATATCAATGAAATTTTGCAGCACTTTCTCACTTGATTGATTAGTCATCAGCTTTTTCTTAATGGCTAATAAATCACTGGTGTGCGCTTTAGATAAGGGTAAAGCACTGAGTGATACTGAAATCTTTTCAAGAAACAGAGCATCCAGCACTATAGCGCCAATTTCTACAGCGTTTTTACTCTCTGGTGAAGCAACCGGAGGTGCCTGTAAAATACCTTGATTAGGCATACCACTTTTGGCTTTTAATGCATGGTCATAAAAGGTTAACAGTTGGCTTAATAGGGGAATATATTGGATTAGAGAATCTTTACTCTCTTTCGCATCGCTTAATAACGCCCGCAGATCTCTACGCAAATCCCCAGGTAAGCCATTTATTTTTTGTAAGCTTTCACCTGCTTGATTAAACTGTTCTTGCACATGGGAAATGTTTTTTCTATTGCTTATGCTGTGTTGTTGTAACAGTTTTGAAATGACTGAAATTTTATCTTCGATATCACTGATAGGAGCTGACTTGCTAAATAAAGTTCTTAATTGCGCCAGACGGTTATCGAGTTCAAGATCAATACCTTTGGAAATTAAGGTTAATTTACCAATAAATTGAATGAGCAGATTAGATTGTAGATTAAAATCATCTTCTAGTGAACTACGAGACTCGATTGCGGTATCAAGTTTTCTTTTTAGTGCAACTAGTTGCTTTTGCGCAACAGAACTGTCATTCATAAAACCAATAAATCCTTAATGAAGAGGGATAGTTAGTGCGTAAAATAGTCAAAATAACATGATTAATGTTTTCTATACTGCTATTTATCTAGATAACTAATTTATTACGATTACTTTATTCCTATTATAAGACAGTTTATACCATAAAAATGTTATTTATCAGTATGTGAGTGAAAAAAAATTACTTTCATTGCTCCATAGTAAATTTTGGTAGTATTGAGCATTTTTTCATGGGTAAAATAGCGCCATATTCTGCCAACTACTTTCTGTATCAATAATGAGAGAATTCACTCACATGTTTACCTTTAAAAATAAGTTAATAATGGCGATCGCGTTATTTTTAACACAACTATCTTCCGCTCTGGCGAGTGTCCAAGTTAACATTAATGTAAAACAACCAGCACATCATCTGGCAGTCGTAGAGCTTAAGTTTGATCAAATTAATGAAAATAAGATTAACTTTTATCTACCAACCTGGCGAACTGGGCGATATGAAACACTCAACTTAGCCAATGGAATTCGTCAATTTGTTGCTAAAGATGGCCAGGGTAATGTGCTGATATGGAAAAAAATAGATAAAAGCACTTGGCAAGTGGAAGGAACTTTACATAAAAAAATTACGTTAACTTATCAGGTTTATGCAAATCAATTAGCGAAAAGAACTCGCCATATTGATGATAGTCATGCTTTTTTAGATAGCTCTGCTGTTGTGATGTACTCAAAGGAAAGTAGAGCTGAACAGCACATCATTCAACTTTCAGTTCCCAAATCATGGAAGAGCTTTTCGGGACTTGAAACAGGTAAAAACAGCCATCAATTTATAGCCAACAACTATGATCAATTAGTCGATTCGCCTATCGAAACTGGTATTAACGAACATCACGAATTCAGCGTTGATAATCGACAATATGAACTGGTTATTTGGGGAGAGGGGAATTACGACAGCGCTAAAATGGTTAAAGATTTACAAGTCTTGGTAAAGCAAAGTAAACATGTTTGGCAGGGTTATCCATTTAAGCGTTATGTATTCATGGTGCATGCAACGAGCGGTGCTCGTGGTGCAACAGAACATGTTAATTCAACTATTATTCAGCGATCACGTTTTAAATTTTCTACCCGAAAAGACTATCTTAGTTTTATCGCAGTTGCCGCTCATGAGTTTGTTCATACTTGGAATGTAAAACAGTATCGTCCAGAGGGCATTGTGCCTTATGATTACCAGCAAGAAAATTATTCTAACTTGTTATGGTTAGTAGAAGGTTCTACCAGTTATTTACAATACCAACTGTTATTACGTGGTCATTTAATGACGACAGACGAGTTTTTTAGTGCCTTAGCTAAACGTATTACGGCACATCGCCATAAGCCAGGAAAAGAAAATCAAAGTGTTGCGCAAGCAAGTTTTGATGCATGGATAAGTGAAGGAGGGGACTACGGTAACAACCACAGTGTAAATATCTATTCCGAAGGCTTCTTGGCCTCTTGGTTACTTGATTTCGATATTCTCACTAAAACTGAATTATCGAAAAGTTATCGTAATGCACACAATCAGCTATACCAGCAACATCGTCTGCCAAATAGTTATAAAGAAGAAGATGTTTTAACTATATTAAAGAAAATAACAGGTGATGATTATCAAGCTTGGTGGCAAGAAAACATCCAAGGAATAACGAAAATTGATTTCCACCTTTTGTTGGAAAAAGCGGGTCTACAAATGACATACGCTAAAGGTGAAAAAGATAAAGCCAGCGAGCAATCTAAAGTATGGACTGGTCTTAAAGTTAAGGTTGAAAATCACGATACAATTGTTTCATCGGTAGAAAGAAATAGCCCAGCTTGGCAGGCCGGATTGACCACAGAAGATATCATCGTCGCTATAGACGGATTACGTATGGCTGACAATGAACTTGAAAATCGTTTAAAAGACTTTAAACCTAAGGATACTATTACCTTTTCTTATTTTCGCAGAGATAAGTTAAAAACAGCAACGATTAAGTTGGCTGCAATAGCTAAGAATAAGTTGAAAATTATCCCTATTGCAAAACCAAGTGATGGGCAAAAAGCATTTTTTAAAGCATGGACAGGTCTAGACTTTCCAAAAGATAAGTAACTGAGAAAAGCATTAGGGTCTGTTGAACTTTTTAGGTTGTTTTTACATAAATTTGTTAGGTATTTATACAAGGCTGAGCCTTTGTAATGTGGTTGTTCAGGACAATGTTTTCCTGCACTGTCTAATAAGCGACATCCATGTCGCGCCACATAAAAAGGCAAGAGCGACGTAAATATGACCAACAAATACTGTCCGAAGGATTCAGCTAAAAGCGTGTTACTTTTTGTTGAGTAGTATTTGCTTAGAATGACTAGGCTAAACACTACTCGCCGCGATTTAAACGTTTTTATCTCGAATAAAATTTAACCGCGAATGATCAACAGATCCTAAAGTGAGTATATTAATTCGCTTTAATGCTTCATTTATCTGCTAGAAATACTGTCTGTTATTGGCGTAATGTTCTAGCGAAAGGTGCTTTTTCTGTATGACTACTACGAAATGGGTTGATATCTAACCCGCCACGACGAGTGTATCGTGCAAAAATAGTTAACTCGTCAAGTTGACAAAACTCCTGTAAATCACAGTAAATCCTTTCAACACATTGTTCATGAAATTCATTGTGTTGGCGAAAGGAAATTAAATATTTTAATAGCGCTGAGTGATCAATAGCCTGACCACGATAGTGAATATAGACGCTTGCCCAATCTGGTTGATTGGTTATTAAACAGTTAGACTTTAATAGATGACTGACTAAATGCTCTTCAACTTGAGAACTTTCAGTTTTATCTTGTGCTGTAGCGAGTAGTTTTGCGTCATATTGGTAGTTATCGATACTAATATCTTCACCATCAATACAAAAACAATTGTCTGTTTTTGTGGCAATATCTAAAGCAGGACAGTGATCAACACCAAATAAACTTACGTTCGCTTGAGCACCCGCAATTTTTGATAAATCTTTAGCTAATATTTGCTCTACCTCTTTAACACTAGCAAAGCGTGTTTGATTAAAACTGTTTAAATAGAGTTTAAACGACTTTGACTCAACAATGTTTTCACTAGTACAAGCAAAGCGAAATTCAGCTACGGCGACAACCGGTTTACCTTTGTTATTAAGCCAAGATAATTCATACCCATACCAAACATCTTCACCGACAAAAGGTAAATTGCTTTGATTTAGCGCTAAGTCATCCCTATTTAAACTTCTAGGTACTCCTTGTAGCAAATCTGCGGTATATTCGCTGCAATATTGTGTACTTTTACCCAGTGTTAATTTGCTGAGTTCCGTTGCATTTTGATAATTGGCCATAAATTTTTCAGTAGTGAGCTAGTATCTCGCTATTTTAAAGGATCTTTTCTTTATATGACATCTACAAATAAAACTTTAACACAAACACTTTTAAACTTTAGTAATGACTATGGTCAATACCATATTGAGCAATTTGGGCATCTTCCTACAGTAGAGCGTGATGAAGAATGGTTATCCCCTTGTGAGTTGGACTTACACGATACTACTCATCATTATTGGCAAGGTGTTGCCATGAAAAATGAGCAAGTACCTAAAGATACAGAAGAAATGCTTTCTTTTGCTAATGTAGAGTCAGCATTGAATATTGAGTTACACCCAGATATTAAAATATATTTCACCACTATGTTTAGTGGCGATATTGAAGCGAAGTGTGATGAAGGAGAGCTATCTCTTCTTTTTGCTTGGAATAAAGAAGATTTTGAACGATTACAAGAAAATATTATTGGTCATATCTTAATGAAGCAAAGATTAAAACAAGAGGAAACTATTTTTTTCGCTGTGACTAATGAAGAAGACATGATTATCTCTTTAGATAATAATACTGGGGAAGTTTGGGTCGAGCGGGTTGGCTGTAAGCCGCATAAAAAAATTAGCGACTCGTTAGTTGAATTTATACGTCAATTAACACCAAGTAGTACTGTGAGCGAAAAAGAATAAAATTTAAGTAATTATTATTTTTTAGTAAGCTGCTCACCTAAATTATTGATGAGCAACTTCATTTCAGCTAGCTCTTTTTTCAACTCCGTTAGCTCTATGGCTAACGATTGTTGAATCACTTTTTTTATCACGCCATTTTCAAGTAAAGACTCCAGTAATTCTGACGTGTTTTTTGTTGATAAATCATCATTAACGTCTTGTTTTTCATTGATAGTAGCAGCAATGAAATCTGGTTGGTGTTGCCAATTTTTAAGTGTATTAATTACCGTCGCTAATGGTGCACGTTGGGTTAGCTTGGCTTTTACTAATGCAACTGTAGGTTTTGTACCAGCGTTAGCTAGTTGATTTGCGCAGGTTAAAATTTCATCGATAATTGTCATTTTGCTTACTGATTTAAATATAGTTAATTAATTTAACTATATTTTAGCCAATATAGCTAAAGATGTCTCTATTTTCATTTTCTTAATTTTTAAAGTTCTTTAAATTCAATGCTTTACTTACTTGGCTTGTTTGTTGCTCTAATACATTTGAGCATTATAATAAATAGTAAAATACTTTAGGAAATATCGACATGAAAAAATCAATAATCGCTTTACTGATTGCAGCACCACTTGCCATGACATTATCTGGCTGTGTTATTAAAATAAATGATGATGGCATTGAGCATGGCATGGTTGGAGACGGTGAAGAGCGAACATATGAAAACCGTAAGAAAATTTCCAAAATACAATTAGGCACTTCTTTTATGGACATACAAGAAAAGTTAGGTGTTTCTGACTTTTCTGAGACTTATGCTGAAGGTGACAATACCGTGCGCGTTTTATATTATCGAACTCAGCGTAAACATAAAGATGGTTTAACGACAAAAGATGAGTGTACTTTTCTACAGTTTATTAATGGTCAGCTAGTCGAAACAGGTAATGGTGGCGATTATTCAAAGATTGATCAGGTTAAAGCTAATTAATTCTTAGCCTTAAAGCTCTTGCATTACAGCGGACTTTTTATCTCTACCGATATGGCTGAAGGTTTTTATAAAACTGATTATATTTGACCTATTTGAAATTATACTGGTATGGTGGGTTGTTAGATAAAAAACAATCCACCGTCAGAGTAGAGGCAATAATGAGTGAGACAGTATCGGTAGAAAGTAGTGTTGATAGTAATATAAATCAAGACGTTAATATTCGAGCGACTTATTTAGGAGCTCATGAGTTGAAGTTAGCTGCGTCACTTTTATATCAAGCCTATCATGATGACCCCGTTTTTTTAGACATCTTTAAGGGTGACAAAGAAGACTACGAACAACGTCTTCGTGGCGCAATTCGGGAAGAACTTAATGCTTTCTGGCAAGCTAAACAACCTATGATTGGTTTGTATCTTGGCGAAGCTATGGTTGGTGTTGCTTGCATTAATAGTCCTGACGAAAAATTAACAAGTGATCGTTTTTGGCATTGGCGCTTAAAAATGCTGTTGAATGCCGGTTACTTTAGTACAAAGAATATGATGCAAAAAGAACAAACAGTATTGGCTGCAGTACCGTTAAAAACTTTTCATTTTTTATCTTTTATTGCTGTTCACCCGCTACACCAACAACATGGTTTTGGTTACTATTTAATGGCTGCTGTAAATACTGTTCTTGATGAACATCCAGAAAGTGAAGGGGTTGCTGTCTACGCGACATCAGGTAAGTTTAAAGAGTTTTTTAAACAAGTTGATTATCATACAGTCAAAGAAGTCGCTGTTGGCAATGTTTGCGGTACTGTGATGGTGCACTATCGTGATAAAGAAGAATAAATTTTCTCTACTTTTCTAAAGCCATTTCTGGTTTCATTTGTCTTCGTTTAACTTCCCAATAAAAATAGCACTGTTAAAGTGCTATTTTTTTTGTAAGACATGTCTTACATCGCTGTGAGATATATTGGCAATTCACACTGTAATAATTAACCGCTAAAAATAAGCCGCTGATTTTAAAGGGTTAATTTATGTTGGTGGTTATTGCATCATTTTTACATTTAGATTTTAGTTGTAACCCTTCTTCGATGAAAAGTAATTAAGTGTATTATTAACCTTGTCAGGAAGACAAGGAGCAGGGGGCTTCAGCATTATTCGTAATGCGATTAAGGAAAATAAAAGTTACTGAGATGGAATCTAGTAATTTAGGGACTTACCGAGGACGGTAAACATAACTCAAGGATTGAGTTGATAAAGTTGGATGCAATGGATGCTATTCAAGGAAGATATAAGTAAGGATGCTTGTGTCAGGTAAAAAGGAGAGCCTAAGGCAGGATGCTTTAATTTTAATAAGACTTTGGTGTTATTTAAAATAGGGTTTATTAGGGAGGCTTTAAGGATAAAGTCTAGTGGTTGGATGCCACTATGGAGTACATGAAAGGATTAGGCTGACGAAAAGCCAATGTCAGGAAGACATTAATTATGGATGATTAAATGAGAAACTATATTTTTCTCTAAATGGATATGAGTGGACTCATAAAGGATTTACTAAGGATAGTTGTTCAAGGAAGAAGTGAGATCATATATATGTGTGCCGGATGCACCATATAAGCTAGTTATAGAAATGCGACTCAATGAGTCGCATTTTTTATTTGTGCAAAACGGTTACTATTATAAAAACTTATTCGATCCGCCTCACTTTTTATTTATCCATTCTCGCTCACCTACGAGCAAAACATATAATAACGACTACGTTCCTTGTAAGACATATCGTACATCAGTGTGAGATATGTTGGCAATTTTTACTAAATCATAAAAAAATAAATATTATCTACTTGATTAGCAAGGATAAAAGGTAAAGGTGGGATTGTTGCAGTACGGTTACATTTAGATCTTTATTGTTAACTACTTTAATAAATGAAATTTAGATGTAGTATTAATCATGTCAGGAAGACAAGGAGCAGGGGGCTTCGGCATTACTTGTAATGCGATTACGGACGATACTGTTGCTAAGATGGAATCTAGCAACTTAAGGACTTACCTAGGACGGTAACATAACTCAGGGATTGGGTTAGAACAACGGGATGCAATGGATGCAGTTCAAGGAAGATATGAGTAAGGATGCTTGTGTATGATAAAAGGAAAACCTGAAGCAGGACGCTTTAATTTTAAATAACACATTGCTGTTATTTACAATAGGGTTTAACAGGGAGGCTTTAAGGATGAAGTCTAGTGGTAGGATGCCACTATGGATGATATGAACAAGGATGTGGCTTGGAAAGGATAACCAAGGTCAGGAAGACAATAGTTATGGAAGGCTATTATGATGGAATGTTAGCTAAGGATAGTTAATTAAAGGATAAAACATGGAGTTGTGGAATTGTATATCAGGAAGAAATAGGGTCAGGAAGACACTAATTATGGATGATTAAACAGGGGACTTAATTGTTGCCCTATATGGATATGAAAGGACGCATAATAGATTGACTAAGGATAGTTATTCAAGGACGAGATGAGATCATTAATATGAGTGCAGGAAGCACCGTATAAGCTAGTAATAAAAGTGCGACTCCTTGAGTCGCATTTTTTATGTTCAAATTATAATCCTTTCTCATTTGTCTCAATAATCGACTGGTGAAAAGCACTCTCAACTGATATCGTTTGTTTTAAATCTCACATTATCCTGATGAATTACAAAGTAACTTGAAAGTTGGACTGTATATGTTGGAAATCTTAGCAAAGCTTTCAGGAAAACTACTACCCTTTCGTAAGTTGATCTATCTAGCTATGGTGCTTCTAGTGGGAGTTATTATTACTCAGTTGTTACAAATACCCTCGCCAGCAAAGCCATCCAATGCCTTTAGTATATTAAGTTTAGTCGGGTTAATATGGTTACTTCTATTTAATATATTACTTTCAACATTTCATAACATCCCAAGGGTTGATGGTGAAAAAAAAGGTAGGTTGGCGTTAGTTAAAATTAAAGTGAAAAGATGCTTTTATCATTTTTTAGCAATATTATTTATCGGATTAACGTTAGTGATTGTTTTTTTATCTGTGCGCATGCTACGCATATAAACTAAACACGTATATTAAAAAAGGAGCCATTAAATGGCTCCTTTTTTATCATTACGTGATCATAATACAATGAAAGTTGTAACCATAAATGCAATGGATATTACTCGATAATTATTATTTTGTTGCCGCTTTCATATCACTAACAAAACTTGCTAAATCATGCAGCATTTTACTATTATCAGCTAAGTTATCTTCAATAATTTTAACTACTGCTGAACCACTAATTGCACCGAGTGCGCCTGCTTTAAGTGCCTCTTTAACTTGTTGTGGTGTTGAAATACCAAATCCAAGCACGGGAGGCGCAGCATGATACTCTACTAAGCTTTCAATTAACTTATTTGCTGTGCTATTAACCGTGTTTTTGGGACTTTCAGCACTATCTACACCAGTCACGCCGGCGCGACTTAATACCTGTCTCTTATACACATCTGACGCTGCCGACGAAGAGGATAGTGTAGA